>Ga0164313_10001443_pt1 | contig 20976 bp, 16 predicted proteins | sample GuaBasSedimGuay4_FD_113735 | JGI IMG/M metagenome (GOLD analysis project Ga0164313, IMG submission 113735) | Subseafloor sediment microbial communities from Guaymas Basin, Gulf of California, Mexico - Guay4, Core 4569-4, 0-3 cm | ecosystem: Environmental > Aquatic > Marine > Hydrothermal vents... | reverse complement strand
TGAATTTAGGTCTTCTAAAAATGGAGGATATTAAAAAACAAGATCCGGAAAACCCTTTATATAAAAAATATTTCATGCATGGTACTGCTCACCATATTGGCTTAGATGTTCACGATGTCGGTTTGTATACCAGAACTTTTAAAGCAGGAATGGTTTTAACCTGTGAACCGGGAATTTACATTCCAGAGGAGAAGATTGGATGTCGATTGGAAAATGATTATCTCATTACGGATAAGGGCAACATTAATCTTTCCAAAGCGATGCCGATTGAGATTGAAGAGATCGAATTTTTAATGCGAAAAAAGGAGTAAAAAATTAATCTGCCATCATAAAGTCTTCAGAAAACACTTTTTTCAAGGTTAAGATTAAATCCTTTGCATTCTTTTTGTTAAACACCATCGGGGGTTTAATTTTTAGCACATTATTATCGGGTCCGTCGGAACTCATCAAAATTCCATAGTCCTTCATTCTATTTACCAGATACTTCGTTTTTTCTCGAAGAGGAAGCATTGCTCTATTGACCAGTTCAAATCCTAAAAAAAGACCCTGTCCGCGAATGTCACCAATGATCGGGTATTCCATTGCCAAAAGCTTCAATTCATCTTTTAAATATTCTCCAATTTTCAGGGCATTTTCCTGAAGCTTTTCATTTTTAACGGATTTTAGAACTTCAATTCCTATAGCACATGAAACCGGATTTCCACCAAAGGTGTTAAAGTATTCCATACCATTTGCAAATTTATCCGCTATTTCTCTTGTACAGACAACTGCCGCTAGGGGATGACCATTTCCCAAGGGTTTCCCAATAGTAACAATGTCGGGAATAATATCATGGAGTTGAAAGCCCCAAAAAGCCTTACCCACTCTTCCACAACCCGTTTGGATTTCATCAGAAATACAGAGTCCCCCGGCTTCTCTTACATACTCATAAGATTTTTTTAAAAATCCTTTGGGCAATTCAATCTGGCCACCACAACTTATGATCGGTTCAATAATGAATGCACCAACACTGCGGTTTTTGGTTTGAATCTTTTTAATTTTATTTTTAACTTCATTGGCATATTTTTCCCCCGCACTTGCTCCTCTGTATTTTCCTCTAAAGGCATCCGGTAAAGGAATTACATGTGTATGCTCGGGAGCTCCTTCACCTCCCTTTCTATCAAATTTATACGAGCTGATGGCAACACAACTATTGGAATTTCCGTGATAGCCCATTTCGGAAACTATAAAATCCTTACTTCCGGTAGTCGATTTTACCATTCGAATGGCCAATTCATTTGCTTCACTTCCTGAATTGACAAAATGCACAACACTCAGTTCTTCAGGCAGTGTTTCAAGGAGTTCTTTTGCGAGATCAATAATATTTTCATGTAAATATCTTGAATTGGTATTCAGTAAGGCCATTTGATCCTGTCCGGCTTTAACCACATTATAATTTTCATGGCCCACATGTGCCACATTGTTTACAGTATCCAGATACTTTTTCCCATTTTCATCAAACAAATATTGGCCCTCACCACGAACAATTTTAAGAGGAGATTCATATAGCAGGCTCAAACTCTTACCCAAATGTTTTTTACGATAAGAAATAATAACATCATTTTTCTTTATTGTTTTACACTCTAATACTTTTGATTTGAATAGTAAATTTGGATCGGGGCATATACTTTTCCATAAATTTATTTTATTGTAATAGGCAACTCCAGGAAAATCATCTTTGAAATCAAGCATTGTGAGCATTATCTGAAAGTGAAGATGGGTTGCCCAATTTCCATTTTCAGGATAATTTCCTATAAAAGCGATGGTGTCACCTTTTTTCAGTAAGTCTCCTGCCTTTCTTTTTAAAGCACTTTCCACTGATAAATGCCCGTAAAGTGTGAAGAAAATAAGAGCATTGAAAGTGTGTTTTAAAACGATGAGACCACCATATTTTTTATCTCCGGTATCATTCACAGCCATTATTACTTCCGCATCAAAAAGTGTATGAACAGGGGTTTGAGCAGGCAACCAAAAGTCAATTCCAAGATGCATCGTTCTACTTTCTTCACCACTATTTCCTGTTTTATTATAAGAAGAGGAATCATAAACAGATCGTGGCTCTAAATATCCTCCCGCAATAATTTTCTCAGGATATTGCGTTCGAAGTTTAATCATCCTGTATTGGAAGAGATCGAGATCACTATATTCTTCCTTATGCCCAATCCATTTACTGGAAACACTTAGATCAATGCAATGAATCTTGTTTTTATAAACGGTAGGAAAAAGATCACCCAATTTAAAGTTCTTCTTTTTTGCCCATTTATTAAATTTATTCTTCATTGGATGAGCTAAAAACCCACAACTTTCTCTGAAATTGAGGATGGCGAACTCCTCATTAATGGGTACCCATTTTTTAAGCAATTCCCAGGCTGGTTTTTCACTGATTAATAAATAGGAATTGTCAGGATTCTCAATTTTATTTAAAGCAGATTTTATAACCGTGATGACCAACCTCATTCCGATAAGGATATATAGAAACTCCAACTCTTCTTCTCGTAGAATAAAAGTAGAATGATAACCTTTAACTATTTGATTGGCAATTTCTAATGGGTCATTGTGATTCATGATAGCATAAGTACATGTTATAGCAACGTCGTTAATGATTTGTGTTTTAATAGTATCGCCATAATCAATTATTGCCTTTACTTTTGGGCTGATAAGGTCAGCATCTACAAGGATATTGTTGTCGTTGACATCATTATGAACAACACCCTTTCTGAGTTTAGCATAGATCTTTAATTTGTTTTCAAATCTATTTTGGAAATAAGAAATGACCTCTACTTGTTCCCCTTTAAATAAGTGATTGTATTCTTTTGTCCAAAGCGACTGTGAGATGTCCCAGTCAAATTTACGAGAAGCTTTGTGGTGTTTAAAAGACTGTAGTATGGTTATTAACAGACCACACTGTTTCCCCAGACTGAAATTCAGAACCTCTAATCGAGGATGAACCGTGTTCCAAATTCGACCGGAAACCCATGTTAAAAGACGGACATTTCTTTGCCTTCCAAAATTGTCTTTTATTCTTGAATTGAATCTTCCAAATTTGTCTTTAATTACTCTGGGAGCAATTATCTGTTGCCCATGTTTTTGAATAAATAAAAGAAGATCCTTTTGAAACTCAAGATATTCCTGATTTTCATCGGGACTTGAAATTTTAAGAATATACCCGACTTTATTTTTAATTTTTATCCTGAAATTAATATCAACTTCGCCGGGCAGTTCAAAGGCCACCCCTTTTATATCGAAGAGATCAAAAAGAATTTCTTCGGCACGTATTGTCGATATTTGAAGACGTTTGTCGCTCATATCATCTCAAAATAAATCCGTCTTTTATTGGATCTTCGGGGTCTATAATAAAAGTATGTTTACCTGTGATATGCGCTGTTCCCTCTACTTGAGGAATAACAGCTTTAAATGGGCCATAATCTTCTTCTGAAACTATCGAACCTTTAAACACAGAACCGGTTATACTTTCAATATACATTGTTACTCCAAAATCTATTTCTTTTCTTGCGCTGTGAATGGCCATTCTTCCGGAAACACCTGAACCGGTTGGAGAGCGATCCAGTTCACCTTCCGCAAAGATGCAGACATTTCGGCTGTCAACCCCTGAAGTCTGTTTGTTATTATCTATAAATATAACACCATACAGGAAGCTTAAATCGTTTTCAAGAGGATGAAGAATTTCTTTATCGGATGCCATTATTTCATTTTTTATATCCATTCCTGTTTCAATTAATTTCCTGTATGATTCTTTGCTTAGGTCGAAATTGAAATTGTTTTTATCCATGTCAATGTACGCATAAAAAGCACCTCCATATGCAAGGTCATAGGTCACTTTTCCAATACCATCCACTTTGATTTTTCTGTCTAAACTAATTACAAAACTGGGAACACTGTGAAAACGGACATTAATTACCTTACCTTTTTCTACATTCGCAAAAGAAGTAATTCTGCCGCAAGGCGCATCAATTTTTATAATGTTATCACCCTCCTTCACACTTACCCACTTCATTTCAATAGCCAATGTAGAAATTGCAATTATAGCATGACCACACATTATAGAGTAGCCTTCATTATGCAGAAATATAATCCCAAAGTCTCCGTCCTCATTATTTGGAGGGAGTAAGATACAACCATACATATCTGCATGACCGCGAGGTTCAAATAGTAAGGCTGTACGTAAATGATCGAAATTTTCTTTGCAATACCTTCTGTAATCTAAAATAGAATTTCCTTTTAATTTTGGGAAACCATCGATAATAACACGTAGTGGTTCTCCACCGGTGTGCATGTCGATCGTTTTAATTTGTAAGCAATCTTTGTTTGGTGTAAATTCGGTTTTGTTAAGAATATTATGATAGGCCTTGTACATTTTTAAACATTTTATAATAATAAGTTGCTGCTGATAGATCTTCCAAAGCGTGACCTACGGATTTAAAACAAGTAATTTCTTGATCGTTTTGTCGACCTTGTTTTTCGTTAGAACATAATTCAAACAGATCTGCTTTTATGTCTTTTTCTGAAATGATGCCTTTTTGAATTGGAATAAGAATGTCACCACTTTCCCTTAAGCCCTGGTAAGTGTCAACATATACTTCTGATTTCATAATCGCCTCGTCATCAGACTCCCTCATATTGGTTTTATAAGCACCAACCAAGTCAATATGCTGTCCTTTTTTCAAATATTTTCCTAATACAAGGGGAGTTTTGGAAAGTGTGGCACAAGAAATGATGTCTACTTTTGAAATAACTTCTTCGATGTTTTCAACCACTGAAATAGTAAATTCTTCATTTGTAAGTTCTTGACAAATAATTTTTGCCTTTGAAGGGTTTCTTCCCCATACAAAAACAGTTTTAATTGGCCTCACACCTGCATGTGCTAAAATTAAATTTGATGATAAAACACCTGTACCGATCATTAACAGAGATGATGCATCTTTTTTCGCTAAATAAGAACATGCTAAAGCTGAAGTTGCTGCAGTCCTTTTGGCTGTAAGGGATTTTGCGCCCAGGATGGCTTTTATAATTCCTTTGTGTGCATCTAAATAAATATATGTTCCTTGAATAGATGGTAGATCAAATTTACTATTATTGGGACTTACCGTTACAATCTTTATGCCGGCTTCTTTACCCGGATTCCAGGCAGGCATCAATAATAATGTCGAGTCGATATTCTCTTCAGGATTAGAAAAATAGTGATGATGACGTGCCGGGACTTCTGTGGCAGAGGTAGCGAATGCATTTTTAATTTCAGAAATTAGTTCGGAATACTGTGTGTTGTCATTAATAAATTCATCACTAATTTGAAGAAGGTCTTCCATTTGTTAAAAATAGAGATTTCTCAATTAGGAGAAAATATAAAGTAAAGGATTTTTGAGAAAAGTGTAAATGAAATATTTTTTCTTGAAGTTGAAGATTGATTGAAATAATCTGTATCATTATTTATTAAAATCGGTCAAAATAGTCTAAATTAGTTAGTTAAAATTGATGGGTTCTTCGGAATAAGAAGAATTAGAACTGACATTCAAGAATAGACGATGTACTCATTATTTTGAAAATGAAATATTATAAATGCACAAATGATTGGCACTAACAGATACATATATATTTTAACTTTATTTTTGTTTTCTTTTGTCACCCGGGCTCAAACTAATTCATCAAACGGAGACGTTTATGTAGATAGAAACGGAGTGATGCGCTGGGAAAACACTAAAAAAGAAGTAAAAGGATTTGGAGTTAATTACACTGTTCCATTTGCTCATGCCTATCGTACTGCAAAGCGATTGGGGGTTGACCCTAAAAAAGCAATTGACAATGATGTTTATCATTTTTCGAGATTGGGATTTGATCTATATCGTCTACATGTGTGGGATACACAAATTAGCGACTCATTGGGGAACTTATTAGAGAATGAATATTTAGACACATTTGATTATTTGCTAAAAAAGTTAAAAGATAAGAATATCAATTATGTGATTACACCTATAGCCTTTTGGGGAGATGGATGGCCCGAACCTGATTCGGATACGCCTGGATTTTCCAATAAATATGGTAAAGATGAGTGCCTTACAAATCCAGATGCAATCAAAGCACAGCAAAATTATCTCTATCAGTTTTTAAATCATGTCAATCCATATACGGGTACTCCTTACAAGTATGAATCAAATATTATAGCTTTTGAAGTGAGTAATGAACCCCACCATAGAGGAGAACCAGAAAACGTTACAAAATTTGTAAAAAGCATGACGGATGCCATGCGAAAAACGGGAACAAAAAAACCAATTTTTTACAATGTAAGTCATGGAGTTCATTTAATGAATTCATATTTTAAAGGAAATATAGAAGGAGGAACCTTTCAATGGTATCCAACAGGATTAGGATACCAAAGAGAATTATCAGGAAACCTTTTACCCAATGTGGATAGATATTATATACCATTTGAGGAGACCATCAACAAGTATAACGGTGCTAAGATAGTCTATGAATTTGACGCCGCCGATGTTGGAAGATCGTACATCTATCCAGCCATGGCGCGAAGTTTTAGAGAAGCCGGAATACAAATGGCAACACATTTTGCCTATGACCCAACTTATATGGCTGATTCAAATACTGAGTATAATACACACTATATGAATTTAATCTATACACCTCAGAAAGCGTTAAGTTTAATGATATGTTCGGAAATATTTCATGAAGTACCTATGTATGAAGACTTTGGAGCTTATCCGGAAAATAATTTGTTTGGTGACTTTAAGGTAGATTATAGCCAGGATCTGGCAGAATATAATTCGGGGAAGAAATTTATTTATACTAATTCTAATAGGACAATTCCAAAAAATGAAAATAAATTGGAATTAATTGCTGGTTATGGCAATTCCGTTGTTGTGAAATATGATGGTAAGGGGGCATATTTTTTGGAAAAGATAGATCAGGGGGTATGGAGATTAGAAGTGTTGCCGGACGCCATATGGGTAAACAATCCATTTGGACGAAATAGCCCTAAAAAAAAGGTAGGAATTGTAAAATGGAAAGAGCATAACATGACTCTTAGAATAAAAGATTTAGAAGAAAATTTCACTATAGAAACTGTTAATAAAGGTAATTACTTTACTGCGACTGTTAATAAAGACATTTTCTCTATACTACCCGGAACTTATATTATTAGTAAAAAGGGATTAAACAAAAGTTGGTCTGCTTCCGACGATTTTGGCATGAATAAATTGAATGATTTTTTTGCTCCGAAAGACAATGTAACCAAACTTTGGTTTAGGCATGATCCTCCTAAAGAGGTTACAGAGAACACCGATCTAAAAATTAATGTCCAGATTGTTGATTCCAAAGAACCGGAAAGAGTTACATTGAATTTCTACACTGGATCTAGAACAAATAATATAGAAATGGTCAAAACAAATGGTTATAATTATACTGCGACCATTCCAGCAGTAAATTTAACTGTAGGGTTTTTAAACTATAATATTATTGTTCAATCTGTTGAAAACAAATTTGTTACTTATCCTGCTGAGAAAGAAGGACATCCTTTGGAATGGGATTATTACGACAGAAAACCCTATAAAGTTAGGATAGTACCAAGATCAAACGAAATAAATTTGTTTGAAGCAATTGATGACTCTGATTTATTAGTAAGACAGTGGAGAAGTACTTTTAAGCTAATACCCACTGAAAATTATGGCGAAGCAGAATATCAAATGAATATAGAGAAATTATTTGTTATTGATAATGAAAATAAATTTGCCAAACCGAATTATGATTATTCATTCAAGCATTTTATATTAGATAAAATTCAAGAGAGAAAGGGAGATATAGCATCTAAAGAAAAAATTGTTTTTTATGGTAGATCCCTAAATGAGAAAAGCTGTAAACTCCAAATTGCCCTGGTTATGACTGACGGTTCTGCCTATGGAGATGTAATTGAAATAGGACAGGAATTAAAGGATTATTTTTTACCTGTCAAAAATTTAAAACCAGTAAAAACAGTTACATTGCCCAGGCCATACCCCACATTTTTACCTTATTATTTGGAGCACAATATGAACACAACCTTTGACATGTCAAAGGTTGAAAGTATACAATTTTCAATTGGTCCGAAAATACCCATGAACCAATTAGAAGATAAACATGGCATTGGTATTGTAAATTTGCGATTGGAATAAAACTAAATCCTAATGGATTTTAGGACATTACCTCCTTTTGTTTCTTGTAAAAGACGTCGGATTGTAACTTGATCAATTCCTTGGCTTTTTCCTTTTTGTATGTATAGGTTTCCTCATCTTCAGCAACATCATAATAGACCTTTTCATTGAGAGAACTGTCCGTTTTGAGTAGTTCAGATCGCTGATTTTTTTGTTGTGTCACCCAAACTAAAAGAGCATCTTCCTGGTCTTGAAATTTCATATCATAAGCCCCTTTTGGAGCTAATAGTTTTGCTAATACCGGTGCTGTTTCAATTGCTAAAAATAGAAGTAATATAAAAAATGATGGTAACCAGGCCAATTCACCAATGGCATTTATTCTAGCCATTAGACCATCAAAACCATCTATAATTGGCTGGCTGCCTGCTATTTGATCTTCTTGTTTTTCTCTAAGATCCCCGAGGGTCAATTCTTTTTCACTGATTTTTAATTTATTGGTTCCTTTTAATTGTTGCAGTTCTAATAATAGTGCATCATGTTTTTCTCTCTTTTCTTTGTAAACAGGGCCCTTACCTAAAAGGAGCGTTCCTTTTCTTCCTTCGGCTTCTGCGATATAGGTTTCGTATAGATCATTCACTTCTTTTTCTTTAGTATCAATCTCCATTTTCAAATCTTCTATATCCGTCTCAACACGTAATATTTCGGGCGAATATTGTTGTGCAATTTGATTTTGATTTTGAAGTGTCAAAGCATTCTTTTGCTCCAATAATACCTGATTAATTTCTTTTTCAAAAATTTTGATCTCCAATGGTTTTGAAATCACTACAGCAATAATCATGGCTAAAATTATCCGTGGAGATGCCTGTAAAAATTCTTTCCAAAAATTATCTTGTTTTTTTATTGTGGAGACAATGAACCTGTCTAAATTAAAAATCAGTAGCCCCCATACGATGCCAAAAGCCATAGCGATATACACATTATCGAAAACTGTAAATAGGGCATAGGAACCTGATATAAAGGCCATGATAGCCGTAAAGAATACAGTTCCACCAATACCGGCATATTTTATTTGTTCAGATTTTGGGCTTTCGTTGAGTAGATCGGGGTCTGCGCCTGAGCACATCCAAAAGAATTGCTTAATCATTAGTATAAGGTTTATAACCTTATAAAACGTTTAAAATCATTGAATTGTTTCATTGCAGACTACTAAAGTTTTGTTAAAATAGTCAGGTGTAAAAATTATGTTACTTTAAAGGGTAGGATATAAACTACATTTTAGAGGATCATCCGGCGATTAAATAATTATATCAAATATCAAACCTGGAGTTCTAACAAATGGATTGATTTTGTGTTCTCTAAATCGGTAATAACTAATATTGGGTCGATCTTTGGACCCGCTTTATGCATTGGAAAATCTATTCTTGCAAGATCCAGAATAGCTTTTATTCCTTCAAAAGTATACCTTTAGCTCTAAGTTCAAAAGCAAGAATAATCAATAACGATAAGTTTGTAGTTCGAATTTTTAAAATGTAGTTTTGCGAATTTATAAAAGTATACAAAATGAGTTTAAAACAGCTATTAGAGGAGCGTAGTGGTTCAAAATGTGAATTGTGTGGTGCAACGGATAATCTTAAAATTTATGAGGTGCCTCCGGTGTCCACCGGTGGGATGGATGGAAGCTTGCTCGCTTGTACAACTTGTATAGATCAGATCAATGATCCTGAGAAAACAGATGCCAATCATTGGCGCTGTTTAAATGATAGTATGTGGAGCGAGTATCCTGCCGTACAGGCTGTTGCTTGGAGAATACTTTCACGCATGAAAGATGAAGGGTGGCCACAAAATTTGTTAGAGATGCTGTATTTGGACGAGGATACTTTAAAATGGGCTAAAGCAACCGGAGAAGGACTGGAGGAAGCTGATAGAATTGTTCATAGAGATGTAAATGGTGTTATATTGGAAGCCGGAGATAGTGTTGTTCTTATTAAAGATTTAAAAGTTAAGGGGTCCAGTATGGTGGCGAAGCAAGGAACCGCTGTTAGGAGAATTTCATTGGATCCTGATAATGCAGAATATATTGAAGGAAAAGTAGGTCCTACACAAATAGTGATTATTACAAAGTATGTGAAGAAGTTGTAGTTTCCATATTATGCTATAACTATCAAATAATGGATCAATATTAATACTTGTGGCCATGATTTAAATGATGAACTTTGTATTTAGGATACATTGTTGGTGAATAACACCAACAATGGCAAAAACAGTCAAATCGTTATTCTCTATGTTATAAGTTGTTAATTATCAAGTACAGAAACAATTGTTGCATTTTTAGACGGGGTTTAGAATTACCTTTGTAAAATGAAAATCAACAATTCCACAAAAGGATTTTTATTGGCATTAGTATCGGTTATTGCTGTTTCTAATGTTTATATTTTCAGTAAAGTTGCCTTAAAAGAAGTTAGTCTGCCGCAGTTTGGCGTGTATTGGTTTGGATTTGGATTAATCTGGATTCTTTTGTTTGCCTGGTATCGAAAATCATTTAAACTTTTCAAGGAGCTTACCATTCGCTGTTATTTGGTTCTGATGTTCTTAGGGGTTCTAGAGGTCGTTGGAACATACTTTTTCTTCAAAGCCATTTATACTATTTCCAATCCCGCTATAGTTTCGTTTATTGGAAATATTTCACCTTCTTTTATTATTATTTTGAGTTTTTTTGTACTCAAAGAGCGATTCAACAAATTAGAATTTTGGGGAATAGTTATGGCTTTATCAGGAGCCTTTATTATAAGTTATAGAGGCAATACAAACTTAGAAGAAGTATTCATAGATGGCGCACAGTATGTTTTATATTCCAGTATATTAGGCGCAATAAATGCCGTGATTATAAAAATGAAAATCAAAAAAATTCACCCTGTCATATTGACTTTAAACAGAAGTTTATTTCTCTTAGTATTTTCAATAATTGCCCTCAGTTTTATTAATGAAACATTATCAATACCTGCAAGTGCATTAAAAAATATATTTATAGGTTCTTTATTAGGCCCTTTTTTAACGGTTATTGCAGGTTATTTGGCATTACAATATATTCCGCTTTCACGAAAAGCGATTGTAGCCAGTACAAAAGGTATATTTGTGTTAGCAGGTTCTTATTTGTATTTTGGTGAGTTTCCTAAAACAATTGCTTTGATAGGTGGTATGATTACCATTCTAGGGGTATTGTTAATTGCTTTCGGAAAAATAAAACTTCAGAAAGCCAAGCAGTAAAAATCGAACTATTTTTTTTCTAAGAAAATTCTAAATAATTTTGAAAGTCTTAGTTAACACTGTCCAAAGTAAATGAAAAGGTCGAACCCGTTCCTAACTTACTTTCTACGAACAGTTCCTGATTGTGCGCTTCAATAATATGTTTTACTATCGAAAGTCCTAATCCGGATCCCCCCTGTTCTCTTGACCGACCGGTATCAACGCGATAGAAGCGTTCAAACAATCTGGGGATACTATGTTCTTTGATTCCGATACCATCATCTGAAACAGAGATTTTGAATTTATCTTTTGAAACCAATTGAACACCCACCTTTGTACTGCCATTTTCTTTTCCATAATTGATGGAGTTTGCAAGTAAATTAATTAAAACCTGTTCAATACGTTCAACATCTGCATTTACCAGAATTGGAAATTCGTATCCTTTATCAAAATCAAGTGTTATATTTCGTTTTGCAGCTTTTATTTCTAGTATATCAAAAACGTCAGAAATGAGTTTCAAAATATTAAAAGTTTCATAATGGAGGGTCATTCCTGATTCCAATTTCGAGATTAAATCCAAATCTTTAACAATAAACTCCAGTCTCTCAATACTCTTATTGGCTCTTTCGAGGTATTTTCTTTGTAGATCAATATCGTCTATCGATCCTTCCATAAGCGTTAAAATATAACCTTGGGCAGTAAATAAGGGCGTTTTCAGTTCATGAGAGACATTTCCTAAAAAGTCTCTTCTAAAATCGTCACGCGAGAGTAACTCTTCTATCTCTTCGTGCTTTTTATTGATAACATCACTCACATGATTAAAAAAAGAATCAAAATCGGTTTTTATATTTTTATCATCAAAGTTTATATTTCTGAACAGGGAAGATTGTGTAAATATATTTTGAATTTTTTTTCCGGAAAAGTGTTCCAGATTGTATTTTATGATAACAAATATTACAAGGTAAAGTACAGAAATAAATAGAATTAGATAGGGTAGTACAACTTGAAATTCGAAAATAAAACTAAAGATAAAGTATAATATTACAAAGAAAAGAATTACAACACTAGTCGTTCTTAAAGCAAGAATTTGTATTGGATTAATTTTCAAAATATTAAGTTACAAATTTATAGCCAACTCCTTTGATGGTTTGAATATATTCATCCCCAATTTTTTCCCTGAGTTTTCTTATATGAACATCAATTGTTCTACCTCCAACTACCACGTCCCGACCCCATACTGTACTTAAGATGACATCCCTGTTAAATACTTTGTTTGGCGTTCCTGCCATTAGAGATAATAACTCAAATTCCTTACGTGGCAAAATAATTTTTTTACCGTTTTTTTCTACAAAATACTCATCTTTGTTTATTATAAATGCATCGAATTGTATTATTCTATTATTTTCCTTTTTCTCAGAATTAAGTCTGCGAAGAAGAGCCTTTACCTTGCTGATCAAAACTTTGGGTTTGATAGGTTTGGTAATATAGTCATCGGCACCGGCATCAAATCCTGCTACTTGAGAGTAATCTTCACTTCTCGCGGTAAAAAAGACAATCAGTATATTTTCTAATCTCTCAACGGATCTAATTTTTTCACATGCCTCAATACCGTCCATTTTGGGCATCATTATGTCAAGTAAAATAAGATGAGGTTCAATAACTTTGGCCTTTTCAACCGCCTCATTTCCATCCTTTGCTTTAAAAATTTGATAGCCCTCCTTTTGTAAATGAAACCCAACGATTTCTAAGATATCCGGCTCGTCATCAACTAATAATATTTTGATGTTTTTGTTTGTCATGCTATTAAATTTTGACCAAAATTAGTCAAATAATAATACTATACTCTATTAACAATAATTTAGCTCCTTGATAAGATTCTTATAATGTACTTATTCAGAGATTTATTTTTCTGAACTTTCTATATAAATAATTTCAGTTGTTACAACAGCAAATTGCCTAAACATTTCCATTACTCCACAATATCTAACTTCAGATAAATTAACCGCTTTTTCGATTTTATCTTTTTTAAAATTGTTTCCAAAAAATTTATATGACACATGAACCTTGTCAAAGTATTTAGGGTGTTCATCGGTTAAATTCGCATAGATATCGATCTCAAAATTTTCGGCTTCAGCTCTCATTTTTTTTAGCAGAGATACAATATCTAATCCAGAGCATCCTGCTAAAGAGCTCAACATTAATGCTTTAGGACGATACCCCATATCATCATTATCAATTCCCGCATCGATCATTAAACTTCCGCCGGGATTGGTGGATTCAAATTGCATATTTCCTTTCCAGGTTGTTTTTATTTCAATTGCCATAATTATTTGTTTAATAGATTAACTAATTTTTCTAAATCGTGTTTTGTATGATTTGCCGTTATAACGATTCTGTTCATATAATTTTTATAAGTTGGATATTTGAATCTGGTTATTACGATATGATCATCTAATAAGGACGAAAATACTGTCTCATCATTACTGTAAATAACCGGGTAGTTTTTGTCAAATTTATATTTCTTATCATAGTTTAAATTTGAAGATATAAATTCTAAATTATTTTTTAATTTTGATCGTTGCTCCTCATATATTTTTTGCGCTTCCAGATAGGTTGCTAAATATGCCGGATTTGTCGCAGATGCTGAGATAAAGTTAGTTTCGCTTTTGATGGTATCAATAAACAGACGATCACCACAAATTATTCCAAGAGATAAACCCAGTGCTTTTCCAAGGGAAGAAATCAATATTTTTCTTTTCAAGTTTTCCATCGGAATAGTTTTAAATATACCCCCACCATTTTCTCCAACAATTCCCAAACTATGAGATTCATCCACAACCAGGGTTATAATTTTAGTAGGAGATATATCTTTTAAAAAATCAAAATTGGTTGGAATTATTTCCAATGACAAAATAGCATCGGCAGAGATCACCACCTCTTCAGGAAGGTCATTTAGTAAATGTTCATTTATTTTGCCATCGATAAATAGAGGTAAACTACCGGGCCCGATTACCGCTGGATGCGTTTTAGGGTAATGATAGAATGAAGTTGTCGTTTTAGAAAGATATTCGATCACAAATTTCCCTGCCAACATTCCTGAGGATACGGCTGCAGCATCTTGCGCTCCCACATCTGCCGAAAATTGATTTTCAAACTTGTCATATATCGATAGCTTTACATTAGAATTTCTGGAACTTCCATAGGAGGATCCCCATTTATCAAAGTTATTTGATAAGATCTTAAGGAATTCATTTAATGTGGCCATGCCTAAATAGGAAGTTCCTCCAAAATATAGGAACTTCTGACCCTTTACGGTTATTACTCTATCCGGAAAACTATCGATTATCATGCTTTGATTATATAAGGGTAACGCCCACTCCGTTATGTTTACTATAAGAAACAACCCCATTTTTTATTATCACGCCTTCGGCAATATCATCCGAGAGTAAAAGTGCGCCATCCATATCAACATAGTCTAACAATGGCAATAAATGTGCAATTGCCGATATTCCAACCGATGACTCCGTCATACAACCAACCATAGTTTTCATGTTTAATTTTTTGGCGTTCAGTAACATGCGCTTTGCTGATGTAAGGCCTCCGCATTTCACCAATTTTACATTAACGCCATGAAAATGATTATGACACTTGGTAACGTCGGTTTCTATTTGACAACTTTCGTCAGCAATAATTGGTAAACCGGATTTTAAGAAAACTTCTCTTTGACCATCCCAATTATCTGCATCTAATGGTTGTTCAATAAATTCAACACCTAGTTTCTTGAGTTCCATAGAATTATGAATTGTTTCGTCGACACTCCATCCACAGTTGGCATCTACTCTAAAAATAGCATTTGTATGTTTACGTAACTCACTTATAATTTTAATATCCTCTTTAGTGCCAAGTTTAATTTTGTAAATGGGCCAGGGCATTTCTTTTAATTTCGAAACCATTTTCTCCATGGAGTCTATCCCAATTGTATAATTTGTTTTAGGATTTTTTGAAATATCAAAATTCCAGTATTCATACAATTTCATTTCCTTTTTACGAGTATATAGATCATTGTAAGCAATATCCAAAGCGCATAGCGCAAACATATTATGCTTTAAATGTGGAAACATAATGTTCCAAAAATCATCAGGAGATTGATTATTGCTGGATTCAATAAGATGCTTTATCGACAAAAGATCTTTTGTCATTTTTTCTATTGTAATTCCATAATATGGATTTGAAGAGGCCTCGCCCAAACCAGTAAATTCCCCTTCTTGTAATTCAACTATTAAAGTTTGCTGTACATCATAGGATTCCCGGGAGATTGTAAAGGTATGCTTCAAATGAAGTTCGTATGGTCTAAGTGTAATTTGCATGAATTCTATATATTTTTGAAGTGACAAATTTAAATAAATTATATTTGCTGATAACCATAATTATTAAAAATGCCATTAGTAAAACCGCTCACACCAGATACCAGTCCAGAGGTTAAAAAATTAGCTGAATTCTTTAATGAAACTCTGGGGTTTTGTCCAAATTCAGTCTTAACAATGCAAATACGTCCTGATATTGCAAAGGCATTTATCAATTTGAATATGGCGGTTATGGAAAATAAGGGTCGTGTATCTTCGGCCTTAAAAAGAATGATCGCCTGGGTGAGCAGTAATACTTCAGGATGCAGATATTGCCAGGCCCACGCTATTAGAGCCGCCGAACGATACGGAGCGGAGCAAGAACAATTAGACAATATTTGGGATTATAAAACACACGATTCATTTTCTGATGCGGAAAGAGCAGCATTGGATTTTTCCGTAGCCGCATCAATAATTCCAAACGCCGTAGATGAAAATATTAAGAAGAAATTATATGAATACTGGGATGAAGAAGATATTGTAGAAATGTTAGGAGTTATTTCCTTATTTGGATATCTCAATAGATGGAATGACAGCATGGGAACAAGTTTGGAAGATGGAGCAACTGAGAGTGGAGAAAAATATTTAGGGAAGTATGGATGGAATAAAGGAAAACATATTTAAGATTAAAGAACCTCTTTAAAACTGATGAATTTAGGATCAAAATCTACTCGTTAATTTTGTCGATATTAAAATAGATGTTGCTGACATTTTACTACATTTACTAGAAAATAAATTGCTAGTTTTCAATGCATTTCAATAAAAATATTATCTATCTCTTTCTGGTTTTAGGATTGTATGCAGAAATTGCCAGGGCACAATCAAATGCACCACCAAAGATAATAGCAATTGGAAATCAGGCCTATTGCCCCTTAAATAAAATAAATATAGTTACTGATTTTGATATTATTGATCCTGATGAATCTGAAATCAAAGCCTTATATATTCAAATTTCTACAGGATATAAGTTTGGAGAAGATGTTCTTTCTCTTTCAAATATTTCTGAGCATCCGAACATCGCTGTGAGATGGAGCATATCTGAAGCAAAACTGACTTTGGAGACTTCAAATACTGGAATTGATGGGTTAAATGATCTGATTGCTGCTGCTAAAGATGTTATATTTGAAAGTAATAGTTTGAATATTACCGATGAAAAATTCTTTTCTTTTACCATTGGAAATGCAAATTATCTCCCATCAACCGGGCATTATTATGAATATGTGCCAAAAATTGGCATAACCTGGACACAAGCCCGTGCTGCTGCTTCAGGACTAAATTTTTACGGTTTACAAGGTTACCTGGCTACAATTACTAGCTCTGAAGAAGCGAAATTATCCGGAGAACAGGCCGCAGGTGCAGGGTGGATCGGTGGCAGTGACGCAGCAGTTGAAGGCCGGTGGGAATGGGTCACCGGACCCGAAGCCGGTACTACAGAGGCACTGTTTTACAGAGGACAATATCCAACAGGTAATACGGTAACTTATTCATTCTGGAATACATTGGAGCCAAATAATTTAGGAGATGAGGATTATGCACATATAACCGCGCCAAATGTTGGAATTAGAGGTTCCTGGAATGATTTGAGCAATACAGGGTCGGACGCAGGAGATTATCAACCAAAAGGATATATCGTTGAATACGGAGGTATGCCCGGTGATCCGGAATTAGATATTTCGGCATTTACAAAGATCTATATTCCGGCATTAAATTCGGTTCAAGATGGAAGCACCTGCGGAGCGGGAGAAGTGATTTTAATTGCTGAACCAGCAGATATTTCTCCTTCTGCTCAGGTTTTTTGGTTTGAAACCGAAGTATCTGCAGTCCCGATATTTTCCGGAACTACTTTTAATTCTCCCTTTCTTTCTGCTTCGAGATCTTATTATGCTCTGGCTTCAGAAAACGATTGTTTTGAGGGGATAAGAACAGAAGTGATGGCAAATGTATTTGAGATACCTGTTATTCTGGCTTCCGTTGTGCTTAAAAACTGTGATGAAGATGGAAATCCGGATGGATTTGTAGATTTTAATTTAAGGGAAGCTGATGAGTTTATCAGTTTAGGAGACGATAGCCTGATCATTAATTATTATATCAGCTATTCTGATGCCGATAATGATGTAAACCCAATTAATCCATCTCCTTTTAATAATGCTAATGGTAGTCTGGTGTATGCCCGAGTGGAAAACACGGATGGATGTCATGACCTTGCCACGGTAACATTAAAAGTATCAACTACTACTTTCCCTCCTGGCTTTGACCAAAAATTAAATGCTTGTGATGACGATGATACAATAGATGGATTAAGCACTTTCGATCTTACGGAAGCATCGGATTTTTTTTTAGCACAATTACCTTCCAATCAAAACTTAACGGTGCAATACTACAGGAAATTAACAGATGCCCAATTAGAAGAAAACGAAATCCTTCCGCAAAATAATTATAAGAATGAAGTGCCATTTTTGCAAACTCTCTTCGTACGGGTGGAGAGTACTGATAATGGAGATTGTTTCGGTACTGGACCACATTTGGTTCTGAATGTAGATCCACGACCTGAATTTGACCTAATTCCTAATGAAATTGTATGTCTGAATCTACCTCCCATTACTTTAAGAACAATGAATCCATCAGATAATTATACTTATGAATGGACGGATGAAAGTGGGAATATTATTGGCACAGAACCTAATTTAGAGGTGTCATCCGGCGGAAAATATACCGTAATTGCCACTTCCAACTTGAATTGTAGATCTTTCCCGAAAACGGTTACCGTAGACGAGTCCATCATCGCTAAGATTACTGAGAAAGATATCACGGTTATTGATGATTCTGAAAATAATTCGATCACAATTAATACTGCAAATAATAATTTGGGAATTGGCGATTATGAATTTGCTTTAGATAATGCTTATGGACCCTACCAGGATGAACCATATTTTGAAAATATAATACCCGGTATTCACATAGTTTATGTTAGAGATAAAAACAATTGTGGGATTGCATCTATTGAAGTACCTGTAATTGGATTCCCAAAATTTTTTACTCCGAATAGTGACGGATACAATGATACATGGCAAGTTCTGGGTATAAATGAATTCTATTATCCGAAATCACTGATCTATATCTATGACAGGTTTGGAAAATTATTGTTCAATATGAAAGCAACAGGTGAAGGATGGAATGGTTTTTATAATGGATATTTATTACCTTCTAATGATTACTGGTTTTCGGTTCTTTTAACCGATAAAAATGGGATTACTAGAGAAAAAAAAGGACATTTTAGTTTGATTCTTAGGTGATGGGCTCTATGTTCCCTGAGAATTATAAACCCTTACCTATTATTTTTTCCCAGCAACAACAATAACAATCTCACCTTTTGGCGGTTTGTTCGTATAATGATCCAACACTTCCCTTACCGTACCGCGAATAGTTTCTTCATATAGCTTCGTCAATTCACGAGAAACCGATACCTGACGGTCCTCTCCAAAATATTCTCCAAAATGGGTCAAGGTTTTTATTAATTTATGAGGAGATTCATAAAAGATAATCGTTCGTGATTCTTCTGCTAATAATTTTAATCTTGTTTGACGCCCTTTTTTTACCGGTAGAAATCCTTCAAAAACGAATTTATCATTTGGCAGACCACTATTCACTAATGCTGGTACAAAAGCCGTTGCACCCGGCAAACATTCCACTGCAATATCATTTTCTATACAAGCACGTGTCATCAAAAATCCGGGGTCGGATATTGCGGGAGTTCCTGCATCGCTGATTAATGCCATAGTTTCACCACTTTTTAGTCTTTTAACAATTCTCTTTACCATTTTATGTTCGTTATGCATGTGGTGGGATTGCATAGGTGTGCCAATTTCAAAATGCTTTAATAATTTTCCTGAAGTTCTGGTATCTTCCGCTAAGATCAGATCAACTTCTTTTAGCACTTTGATGGCTCTTAAAGTCATGTCATCGAGATTACCGATAGGTGTTGGAACGATAAAAAGTTTGGACATTTATGATGTATATTGTTTAAAGGTGTAAAGTTACAAAGAAAAAATTCCTCTTAAGGCAAGACTTTGTCTTCTTCGGAAGCCAAATAATCTCGCACCTCTTTTCTAATAGTTACTAATTGCTTTTCGCCTCTGTTTATCCAAGCAATAAATTTTGGTTCGCCTTAAATTTAAACTCATTGCCCTGAAGATAGAAATCATATGCCAGAGGATTATTAGTTGGTATATTTTCTATTCGTTCTTTTACATTTGGAGAGATAATCATTTCTAATTTATCTGCAATTGATTCCGTAACATTTGCCTGAACTGCAAATAATTCGGTAACATCCTCATTGTATTTTTGAGACCAAAGATGCACGTCATCTTCGGCAGATATTAACTGGGCGAAAATGACTACTTGATTGCCTATTCTTTGTACACTTCCTTCAACCAGATATTGTACACCGAGTTCTTCAGCAATTTTTTTTAAAGAAGGTTTGTTATCTCTGTATTGTTCAACGGAAGTTCTTGAAACCACCTTTAGTTCAGGTATTTTAGAAAGATGATCTAAAATTCCTTCCATAATACCATTGCAGAAATATAAATTATCCTCATTTGGACTATCATTAATAAATGGAAGTACTGCAATAGATTTTTTAGTTATATCAGAACCAGTAAATTCATTATTAGAATATTTATTATATGCAAACTGACCTATGATAATGAGTACTAATACTCCAATAAACAGATTACTCGTTAATGGTTTTTTTTTACCAGAATATGAGTTTTCTTGAGGAGCTTCCGAAGTTCTTATCATTCCCTGAGGTGACATTCCAAAAGCCCATGCCAATATAATTGCAATTGGAAAGCCAATAAATAAAACAACAATGATCATTTTCATTACCCACTCCGGGGCGTTGAAACTGTCAGCCGCTAAACCAGCCATCTGTACCAATAGCCATGAGGTGATTGCATAGGTCAAAGCTACTCTATAAACATTACGCCTTTTGAGCTCGGAAAAGAATTTTTTAAAATCCATTAACTTTTATTTTTTTTTGGGGGATGCCCTAGACTCATTAATATTTGATCAAAACCAGATATTTTTCGAAAAGCTTTAAAAGATCTGAAATTAATGCCTTTATAAGGAAGATAAGGATC
>Ga0164313_10001442_pt1 | contig 20976 bp, 15 predicted proteins | sample GuaBasSedimGuay4_FD_113735 | JGI IMG/M metagenome (GOLD analysis project Ga0164313, IMG submission 113735) | Subseafloor sediment microbial communities from Guaymas Basin, Gulf of California, Mexico - Guay4, Core 4569-4, 0-3 cm | ecosystem: Environmental > Aquatic > Marine > Hydrothermal vents... | reverse complement strand
ATGTAAAGTACTTTCGGTTTGCATATTGGAGAACACCTGCCAATTCCAGTTTTTCGTCAATTGCCGGTTTGTCAATTTCTTTAATATCAGCGGCCAGTTTCAAATTGTTTCTGGCTGTAAGATGTGGGTAAAAATTTGGTTTTTCAAGCAATGCTCCAATGCGCTTTCTCAATGAACTTCCAGTACCCATGCCAAACCAATTGTAAGTGCCATTATTGGGAAGAATAACACCCAATACAATTCCTAAAGTAGTTGTCTTACCACTTCCGTTGGGGCCTAACAAACCATAAACCTGACCTTTTTGAATTTCAAGGTTCAACCCCTTCAATGCCTCCACATTATGATAACGCTTAGCTAAGCCGCTTATGTTAAGAATATTTTTCATTGGTGGGACGAATATAGTATCATTTTAGAGCAATGACAATTTAGACTACTTTTTTTTATGCGCAGGCACAACTGGACCTTGGCCCAGGAGAGAAAATTAGAGTCATTCGAATTACTAATGAATTGATAGACATAATTATTCCCAATAATTTTGTAATTTTCAAGCTGAATTATTTTTGAACAATCCCCCAGTCTAACGGGTCACACTTTTAAAATTGAAATGGAAAAACCTGCCTATTATCCCTTTAAAATACGAGCAATTGAAATAGATCATAAACAACGTCTAAGCATACCGGCTCTTACCAATATGTTGCAACAAGCCGCCTGGCAACACGCAACACAATTGGGTGTATCGACTTACTCACTCATGGAAGAAGGGTTGACCTGGGTGCTTTCCAGGTTTAAAGTCCAAATTGACCACTCCCTTAAACATCTGCAGGAAGTCAATGTAAAAACCTGGCCGGCCGGTGCTGAAGGCCTCCGTGCCTACCGTGGATTTCAATTGCTCAAACCAGATGGGAATATACTGGCTACAGCTGAAAGTGTCTGGTTGATAGTCGATATGAAAAAGAAACAGGTGCAACCCATTCCGGAATTTATTAAAAAGTTTAAGACCGATCCTAAAGAAGGTGATTTTCATTTTTCCAATTCCATTCCAGAACTAACGAAAGTGGATTATACCTATGAAACCAAAGCGGGGTGGTTTGACCTGGATATTAATAAACACGTAAACAACAACCATTATATAAAATGGTTGACAGAGAGTTTCCCTTATGATTTTTTAAATACCCATCAATTACATAAACTGGAAATCGTTTATACTGCAGAATGTTTTTATAATGATAACATTGAAGCAAAAACCCAATCGACCGGCAATGGGGAATTTATCCATAGCCTGGTAAAAAACGGATCGACGGAACTGATCCGGGCTACATCTTCATGGATTGACTAACAGAATGTTTTAATACTTTAATGTGCGAATGCTATAATGAAGGCAGAACAAATTACGTTTTTTGAAAATCTCAAGGTGAAATTCTATAAAAAGGAAATGGAATTCCACACAAAACACAAACGGATCTCCATTTTACGGATACTTCTTTTTCTGGCTTTCACCGAACTAACCTACCTGGCATTTTCGCACGGCTATCAGACAGCAGGGATACTGATCGTACTTTCTTTCATATTTATATTCGGCATACTTATCAATTATCATCATAAAGTTGCAAAGCAGCGAAACCATTATGAAAACCTTGTGACTATCAACCATGAGGAGACCCTTCGGCTACATGGCACGCTACACGACTTTGATTCCGGTTCCATTTATCTTGAAGAACAACATCCTTATGCTTATGATCTGGATATATTTGGCAATAACTCATTATTCCAATTAATTAACCGAACCGGAACGCCTTTGGGTGCAACCAGACTGGCAACATGGCTATCAAACCCCTCTTCTAAAAGTGAAATTTTAGAACGGCAAGCAGCAGTACAGGAATTGGCCGACATGACCTCATGGAGCCAGGATTTCCAGGCATTTGGTAAGGTAAATAAGAAAAAAGACCACAACTTTGATTTTTTGATGCAATGGTTTCAGGCCAAAGACCACATCAGAAACAAAATAATACACAAATGGCTGATACGCATTCTGCCCCCAGTCGTTTTACTGCACCTTATTGCAATTGCAACCGGATTAATCACCTTTTCGGGTTTGATACCAATATTGATCATAAACGGATTGATACTGGCCAACAACTTCTCACATGTCAGAAAAACTCATGACATAACCTCAAAAAGCATCTATCTCCTGCAGCCGTATGTGGATATGATCCGGATAATTGAACAAACACCATTCGAAAATCAAAAACTCCAGGCATTAAAATCAGAATTATTAACAGATAATAAAACCGCATCGCAACAGATCCTGGCTTTGAAGCAGATCCTTTCATTTTTTGATAGCAGGAGCAATATGTTGTACGGAATACTAAATGCTTTTTTTCTCATAGATATCAATCTTTTGCTTCTGGCTGAAAACTGGCGGGAACACTCAGGCAAAGAACTACACAAATGGATTGATGTAGTCACAGAGATGGAATGCATAAACAGCTTGTCTGCTTTTGCCCGGGCAAACCCTACTTATACTTTCCCGGAAATATCCGGACAAAAACATTTGTTTGTAGCAAAATCCCTGGGCCATCCCCTGATCGCTCCTGAAAAAAGAATTAACAATGATTTCAAACTGGAGGGATCCGGAGGTATAGCTATTATTACAGGATCCAACATGGCCGGCAAGAGTACCTTTTTAAGAACAATAGGTGTCAATACTGTACTGGCCCTGGCCGGTGCGCCGGTTTGTGCTGACAGCCTGTCCATCTCACCTGTACGACTCTATTCAAGCATGCGTACCAAAGACAATCTGGAAGAAAATATTTCCTCCTTTTACGCTGAGCTTCTGCGTATCAATGAATTATTAAATACAGCTGAGGAACAAGGTGATCCTATATTTTTCCTTCTAGATGAGTTATTGAAAGGAACAAATTCAGAAGACCGGCACCGTGGCGCAGCCGCCCTAATCCGTCAATTACATTCACTTAATTCGATTGGTCTGGTATCTACCCATGACCTGGAATTAGGACAGCTTGCTGACAATATATCAGAAATCAATAATTATAGTTTTAACAGTTACTTTGAGCAAGATGATCTCATATTCGATTACAAATTGCAAAAGGGTCTTTGTAAGAGTTTTAATGCCAGCCGGCTGATGGAAAAAATGGGTATTCGAATCAATCCGGAATAATGAAATCAACAGTCCGCAGTCTTCAATACAGTGTGTACTTGACTACTGTTTACTGTTGACTGCTAACGGCCTACTGAATACATCAATAAACCTATGGAAATATCCTGCTAATGACTATTATTGCAAATAAAAACGAAATCCCAAAAACATGAACAAGCCAAGAGTAGGAATTATCATGGGCAGCCAATCCGATCTCGGAGTCATGGAAGGTACCTCTAATATTTTAAAAGAATTTGGTATCGCTTATGAAATTGACATCATCTCAGCTCATCGCGCACCACACACACTCATGGCATGGGCTGAAGGTGCTCGCGATAGAGGGCTGGAAGTAATTATTGCAGGAGCAGGTGGAGCAGCGCATCTACCCGGAGTAGCAGCCGCTTATACTACCCTTCCAGTGATCGGTATTCCTGTAAAATCAAGAAATTCTATCGATGGGTGGGACTCCATCCTATCCATATTGCAAATGCCCAGCGGAGTACCGGTGGCAACTGTTGCTCTCGATGGAGCAAAAAATGCTGGTATTCTGGCGGCCCAGATCATCGGTACACACGATGAGGAAATTGCAAAAAAACTTGCTGCCTACAAGGTAGAAATGAAAGAAAAAGTACTTAAATCCGCAAAGGAGCTAAAAGAAAAAGGATATTAGTCCGTTAGACCTGACAGGTTTTACAAAATCTGTCAGGTCTTGTCGACCAGGCGGACTAATGCCTCCACAGCATTTTTTATATTCTCCCTAACCTGAAGAATGTTAGCTTCCATCATATAGCAAGGCGCAGTGACAATTTTGTTTTTCTCATCCACAGCCACCTCATCAATGGTCTTCATAACTGGCGTTGCACCGGTCTTTTCCATTCCCTGATTAATAGCTGCAATATCATATGGGGAGGGAGCATCCGTTGAGCCAACAGTCAATTCAGGTTGGATGCCTGTACCTTCCAGCGCCCTGGCAATGACAGTTGGCCCCATGCAAAGACCACCAACCGGTTTGCCTGCCTGTGCCATATTGACAATCGCCTTCCTCACATCAGAGTTAATCTTTCCATCCGGTCCTTTAAATGCCCATTCCGTTAAATTTTTAGCAGCACCAAAACCACCTGGTAAAATCAAGGCATCGACATCTGAAACCGAAAATTCAGAAAGATCACGGATTTCACCCCTTGCTATACGGGCTGATTCAACCAGTACATTTCTCTTTTCATCCATGTCACCACCGGTCAAATGATTGATCACATGATATTGATCGATATTGGGAGCATAGCAAACGGCTTCTGCTCCTTGTTCACTAATGGCCAAAAGCGTAAATACCGCTTCATGAATTTCAGAACCATCGTATACCCCACTTCCGGAAAGAATTACACCAATTTTCATTTTATCTGATATTTAAAGCTGAAGATAGTTGTCTTAAGCAATTTAATAAAAATCGTGATTAAACGAGCCTACATTTCTACATTTGATGTTTTTTCAATAGTTTTGATATAAACGATAAGCTTAGCCAAGTACAGCATATTTTTCACTTTTATTAAATTCAATTTAACCATAGACACTTAATACAATGCATATCCAAAAAATTATCTTAATCACGGCATGGTTTGCACTGGTTCTCCTTGTATCGGGGTGCTCAGATCAGAAAAAAACTGGCGGGAAAAAGCATTGGGATCAGGATGGCATGATGCTTATCGATGGAAAGCGGACCTTTATCATTGGTTCATACCATCTTCCCAAAAATGAAAACCCTTATGAAGAGTTAACCGCGAATGGCTATAACCTTATTTATATACCGGCTAAAGAACAAAACTTAGATCTGGCAAAAGCCAATGGATTAAAAACATGGATCACTACAGGATACATCAAAGATTCTTCAAGTGAAAAAGATAAAAACCGCATTTCAGGTATTATCAATAAATATAAATATCATCCTGCACTCCTGCTATGGGAGATGGTTGACGAACCCGCTTTCAACTGGAGTCATGCCGAAGTAAGCATCCATTCTGAACCCTTAATAAACACCTACAATTATATTAAGACCCTTGACAATGAACATCCGGTATATACCAATCATGGACCGGTAAATCTAATTTCCACTCTTAAAAAATATAATCCCTCTACGGATGTTGTTGCCTGTGACATCTATCCGGTTATCCCTCATGGTATCAAACCCACTTACGCACTATATCCAGATGGAATACAAGGTGACTTGCTCAACACTTACATTAGTCAGGTGGGTGAATATACAGATAAAATGAAAAAAGTGGTGATAAATTCAAAACCCCTTTTCATGGTCCTGCAGGCTTTTGCCTGGGAAATGTTAAAACCGGAAGCTGAACGTGATAGCACTAAAATTCTATACCCAACTTATGCACAAACTAGATTCATGGCATATAATGCTATTGTGCACGGAGCTAATGGCGTGATATATTGGGGAGCAAACTTTACGCCCCAACCATCTGACTTTATGAACAACCTTAATAAAGTGACGAGTGAGCTGTCCGGGATGAATGATGTTCTCGTATCAGAAACTGTATTTCCCAACATAAGGAAAAGTTATCACGAACTGAGATATTCTGTGGATACAGGTGTTGAAATACGTGTTAAGAAATTTAACAGGTCACTCTATTTGTTAACTGTTAACTCGGATAAAAACCCGGTACGCATAACCTTTTCCGGACTAAAACATTTTAAAAATGCCAAAGTACTGCAAGAAAACCGCGTATTAGAAATTTCAAAGGGTGAGATGACTGATGATTACAAACCTTTCGATGTGCATATCTATCAATTGAGGAGATGAATCGCCAACGAAGCAACTTGACCTATCAGAATAAATTTATACTGAATGATTATTCACTCATAAAGTTTGTATCAACAAAATACTTGTTCCAGCTATTGGGACATTAAAAAGGCCTTAATATATTCATCGAGATCTCCATTGAGCACATTCACCACATCGGTACGTTCAACCCCGGTACGATTATCTTTCACCAGTTTATAAGGATGCAATACATAATTCCTGATTTGAGACCCAAAATCAATTTTCATCTTTGAACTTTCAACCTTTGCGCGTTCGGCTTCCTGCTTTTCAACTTCAATCTGATACAATCTTGACTTCAGCAAATTCATTGCCTTTTCCTTATTCTGAAGCTGAGAACGTTCCTGTTGGCATTCAACCACCAGTCCTGAAGGTGCATGTCGTACACGTACAGCTGTCTCTACCTTATTCACATTTTGACCACCCGCACCACCGGAACGATAGGTTTCCCACGAAAGGTCAGCAGGATTGATGTCAATTTGAATGGAATCATCAACTTCAGGATACACATACACCGAAGCAAATGAAGTATGCCGTCTGCCCCCGGAATCAAACGGAGAAATTCGAACCAGTCGATGCACACCAATCTCAGATTTTAAATAACCATATGCAAATTCCCCTTCAAATTCCAATGTGGCCGACTTAATACCTGCCGTCTCACCCGGTCGATAGTTGAGCTGTTTTACTTTATAGTTATGTTTTTCACCCCACATAATATACATACGCAAGAGCATCTCCGCCCAGTCCTGGCTTTCTGTTCCACCTGCACCAGGATTGATCTCCATAACGGCAGGTAATTGATCTTCCTTACCACTAAGCATTTTCTTAAACTCAAGATCTTCGAGTTCGCGAAGCACTTTACCGTACTCCTCATCAATCTCTTCCCCGGAGACATCACCGACTTCATAAAACTCAGTCAGCGTTTCAAGATCCTCAAATGTGCTTAGTACTTTTTCAAAACTACCGGTCCAAACCTTCATAGCTTTGATCTGCTTCAGCGCTTTTTCAGCTTCTTTGGAGTCATCCCAGAATCCCGGCTGGGTAGTTAATGCTTCCTCTTCATCTACTTCTTCTTTCTTTTTATCGTAGTCAAAGATACCTCCTCAAGGCATTAACACGTGCCTTTAAATCATTGATCTGTTCTGTTGTCATATTACTTATCTGTTTTGCCCCGCTGTGGGAATTATCAAATATTTTATCTTGTACTTTGTGCCGATTTTCACCTTTCTTGGATCTATTATACGCAATATGGTGCCACCAGCAAATATAATAGCCCCTGTTATCCAAACATCACTCTCAAATTCCCAGGGATTTCCCTGAACAACTGTCTTATTAAACTGGTCTATTGCAATATATGCTATTCCGGCTATCTGCATATATCCGCCTAGCCGGCTCCAATTGAAAGTCCCCGTTGATTTACCCCTGATGTCTATTTTGTCAATTTCATCATAACCAATTATGTAATTTTTTATTTTCATGGCGGTATCCGTCACTGAAATAATGGCACTCTTTCTAAAATGATCCTCCGTTTTTAATTTATAACGAATGATCTCTCCGGATTTATAATAAATCTGTTTTCGGGCATTACTGACAACCATATACTTCTGGGCATTTACATTGCCAGCTATGAGTGACAACAATAAAAAAAAAGACAGAATTTTTACGACCACAATGCAAATTATATAACTAAACGAAAACTTCCATAACAGTTACATCGCGTATTAAACGAAAATAACCAAAGCTACACCTTATGTATCCATCCAAATTTATCTGCAATTTTTCCCGTTTTTATTCCATCCAATTCTCTGGCAACCCGGCTGGAAAAAAACTCATCGTTTATTTCCGGTAAAGTGTAATCCTTTCCCTCATACCCAATCAACTCGATATGGGCTACTGTGGCAGCTGTTCCCACACCAAATGCCTCTTGAATTTTACCTTCCTCCAAACCTGAAATCACTTCTTCAACAGTAATTTGCCGAACTTCCACTTGCATTCCCCAATCCCTAGCCAGGGTAATAACACTATCACGTGTTATGCCATTCAACACAGTATCTCCAGTTTCAGCTGTTATCAAGACATTGTCCACAACAAACATCAGGTTCATAGTGCCCGCTTCCTCAATAAACTTATGAGTCTGGCCATCAGTCCAAATCAATTGGTCGTAACCGTCCTCATTTGCAAGTTTTGCCGGATATAATGAAGACGCATAATTGCCCCCGGCCTTTGCAAACCCGGTTCCACCTGAAACTGTCCGGCTAAATATGGTTTCAATCTTGACCTTTACCGGTTTGGAATAATATGCCCCTACAGGGCAGGTAAAAAGTATAAACTTATATTTATCCGCTGGTTTTACACCAATATTTTCCTCAGTAGCAAAAATAAATGGGCGTATATATAATGAAGTGCCAGGCAGATCGGGCACCCAGGCACTATCTATACGCAATAGTTCATCCATGCCATTCATCAATATATCTTCCGGGATATTTGGAATGCACAGTCTTTCTGCAGATTTATTCAATCTCTTGAAATTCATATCAGGCCTAAAAACAAGTGTCTCACCGTTTTGTCCACGATAAGCTTTTAAACCTTCGAAAACCGTTTGAGCATAGTGCAAAATAGCTGCACCAGGCAACAATTTAATATAATCATATGGTTCAATTGATTGTTTTTGCCACATACCATCAAGGTAATCTATCATAAACATGTGATCAGAATATACATGGCCAAAAGCAATGTTTTTAAAATCAACTTCACTAAGTCGTGAGCGATCAGTCAACCTTTTTGTTATTTTATTTGAATCTGCCATATTTTATGAAGGTCAAAAATTAAAGTGATCAAAATTAAGAAACTCCCGGCCCAAAAACAATATTACCGGACTATGCCGGTAGTTAGGGTCTAGTGAAAAACACATAATTATTTAACATACAATTAATTATAACAAATTTCATTCTAAGAAATGTGGTTTTTTGATTCATATGGTATTATAACCTTGCATTAATTTATGTTAGTCTGTGGCACATCATCTACTGCATTGCTTCGGCATCGTAGTATTAATATACAACTTCGCCTTGCGGCTTTGTATCTGATGCACCACAGACTTTTTCAGTAGCCCCTAGTTAGATTTGGAAAAATCCTTATTGTAGTAAAATAAGGGAATGAATACTATTTTCTTGGGCGCCACGGAAGTTCATCTGCACCAAGCTCTAATGCCGTTTTTCTGGCCAGTACAAACAGATAATCGGAAAGCCTGTTTAAGTATCTAACAACCAGATCGGAAACATTCTCAGTGCTTCCCAACTCAACCACCAGTCTCTCAGCTCTGCGACAAACGGTGCGTGCGATATGACAATAAGAAATACGGGTATGACCACCGGGCAATATAAAATGCTTCATAGCCGGTAATGTAGCATCCATTTTGTCTATAGCTTTTTCAAGGTCAGATACATCATCTTCAATCAAATCTTCCTGATACTGTTGAGACTTGTCACTTAACACCGCCAATGAAGATCCTATTGAAAATAATCGTTCTTGAATTTGTAATAGTAATTTTTTTCTTTTTTGATCCTGCTCAAGATCACGAACCAATCCGATGAAGGAGTTCAACTCATCTATAGTTCCATAGGCCTGGATGCGCAAGTGGCTTTTAAATACACGCTTCCCACCCAGCAAAGATGTTTTACCCTTGTCTCCTGACCTTGTATAAATTTTCATTTTTTTTAAATCGTTGAAATCGTACGCTCTGTCTTGGTTTCGTTGGGTTCATCATATTCAATAAGGCCATCCCTCATTTTAATAATTCTGCGTGCATAATGGGCAATATCGTCTTCGTGGGTCACCATAATAATTGTATTACCGTTTTCATACAATTCTCTTAGCAATTCCATGATACCCTTTGAAGTCTTAGAGTCAAGATTACCCGTTGGCTCATCGGCTAATATGATACTAGGATTATTAACTAATGCACGTGCAATGGCCACCCGTTGGCGCTGGCCACCAGACAGCTCATTCGGCTTATGGTCAGCGCGGTCATCAAGATTTACACTTTTCAAAGTTTCCATGGCACGATCTTCCCGTTCCGATTTTCCATAACCTGCATAGATCAGAGGCAGGGCTACATTTTCCAGAGCGGTCGCTCGTGGCAACAGGTTGAATGTTTGAAATATAAAACCAATTTCCCTATTTCTAATATCTGCCAACTCATTTTCCGTTAGATGACTTACGTTATTGTCATTTAGAATGTAAGTGCCATCTGTCGGTGTATCAAGACAACCAATGATATTCATGAGTGTCGATTTTCCAGAACCCGAAGGTCCCATAAAAGCTACAAATTCACCTTTCATAATATCAATGGTAATAGACTGAAGTGCATTAACAGTCTGAGTACCCATATGGTATATCTTGGAAATTTTACTCGTTTCAATAATTTTTTTCATAGAAATAGAATTGCTATCTGTAAAAATACAGGATTAAATCTTGATTCTGTTAGCAAACATGAAAATAATATATCCATATAAAATAAACAAAATCAATTATGTAAACGGATATAATCTTTTATTGAAGGCCAATAATCCAATATTAAAACACAATCAATTTATTGTATTATTACGAATCTAGTAGTTATTGGATTAATGTGGTAATGCGACAATGATGTAATGCGACAATAAAACAAACAATTATTGCAGAATTCAAAATTCTTTATTGGCTATTTTATATTTCCATAGCCACTAACTGCTCGTATGTCCCGTGTTTTTTTGGGGCTTCCACCAGGGCCCGCATATTCTCTTCCGGTGTATTTCTGCCCATGGCACACCCGGAACTAAGGATCAGCCCCTTCCCTGCCGTTTGCTTAATGATCTTTTCAGCATTAGCATCCACCTGTTTGGGTGTCCCGAGTACTAAAGGATCACTCGGATCTATGTTGCCCATGATAACAGTAGAAGGAGGCAGGATTTTTCTCGCCCGCCCCATATCCACTTTCCAGTCCAACTCCAGTACATCGGCCCCTGTTTTCCCCATATCTTCAATGATATCTGTGGTATCTCCACAAATATGAATGGAAAAAGGAATGCCATAGGCGCGTACATCTTTCGTCAGTTGTTTTTCCGGATGCCAGGCCAACCGTCTGTAAGTTTCGGGTGCAATAAGAGAGGGGCCGGCCAGTGCATCTCCTATCGAGGTAATATGTGCTCCGGCATCTTTTTGTGCTTTTGCAAAAACCAGACAGGCACGGCGCGTATAATCCAGAACCCTTTCAATCAAAGCTTGATCTTCAGTGAGAATATCCATCATGAATTGCTCCATACCCCTCAAAAGGCCGGCAAGTGAAAAAGGGCCTTGATCTGCACGTCCCATAATCAATACATCATCTCCAACAGATCCCCGCAGCCGTGCTGTCGCCTCCAGCCATTCCGGCAACCGTCCATCTTTATAAGGATCCGGCAATTTTAGTTTATCAATATCCCTCAGATCCGAAAGCAACGGCCGGCTCTCATCAATTACAGCCGGTTCATCATCACGATAAATCACTTTTGCACCGCAGGCTTCCGCAAGGGAAGCGTCGTCAAAATCGATCACACAGCCATCATATCCGTATTTTTCCACGCTGATCCTGTGTGCTTCGGCCATCAATTTACCACTGCGGTTTACTTCGCCAATTTTAAATCCAGCTGTTTCCACGGCAAACATAAAGCTCTGAGGTATCACTGGTACCCGATCAGGCATTTCACCATTTAATACTTTCAAACATCGTTGAAGAGAGGACAGAGTTTTCATAGGTTTAAAATTTTTTCAGTCTTGTCAGAATTAGTATATTTATCATTACAATTCAAAATAAACATTATTATGAAAACTATAGCCCTATTTTTATCATTAGTTCTTATAAACTTCACCCTTCCCGCACAAAATGATCTGGATGAAAAATTGCCTGTCAGGGGATTTTCCATAAATGCTCCATCTAAAGAAAAAATAAATATATTTATTAAACTAATTAACGAAGTTCTTGCCCCGCAACACGTCAATACGCTACTCCTTCGCGTTGACTATAATTATGAATACGAAAGTCATCCTGAATTACGAGATGAGAACCCGCTCTCAAAGGAGGATGTGAAAAAGATTGTGAATGCCTGCAAACAACACAGCATACGCATCGTTCCCCAAATCAATCTGCTTGGGCATCAGTCATGGCACTCTGAATTAGTTGGACTATTGCGTGTTTATCCGGAGTTTGATGAGACACCCCATGTAAAATTGCCTGAAAACTACGTGTGGCCTAATGATGACGGCTTATATTGTAAAAGCTATTGTCCACTGCATCCGGATGTACACAAGATTGTATTCGAACTCATCGATGAAATCACTGAAGTATTTGAAACAGATGCCTACCATGCCGGCATGGATGAAGTATTTTATATCGGCGATGATAAATGTCCCAGGTGTGGCGGACGTGATAAGGCAGAGCTGTTTGCAGGAGAAGTGACGCACATACACAATCACCTGGCACTAACCGGCAAGGAACTGTGGATCTGGGGCGACCGACTGATAGATGGTAAGACAACAGGACTCGGTATATGGGAAGCCAGCTTTAATAACACACACCGTGCCATAGACCTCATTCCAAAAGATGTAGTGATTTGCGACTGGCATTATGAACGGCCTGACCCTACTGCGGTAATTTTTGCTATGAAGGGTTTTCGCGTCATTACCTGTCCGTGGCGAACCCCGGAAGTAGGCATTCAACAGCTTCACGATTTAATTATACTGCGTGAAAATGCCACACCTGAGATGAAAGATCTGTACCAGGGCATGATGCAAACTGTTTGGATGACGGATATTCCAACCTTTCTGGATATTTACACCGGAGCCAAAGAAGATCCTGACAAAAATAAGAGCTCCGTTGAAAGTTTTTCTCAATTATTTAAAGAAATCAATGCACTGAGGTAAAAGAATTACGAATTGCGAGATACGAATTTTGAAAGTATTCAGATGATAGAAACAAATATGCAGTCAGCAAACTGAAGGCTGAGGCTCCCGGCAATTCCTTATTTCCAATAAAAAATATTTTTAGTTTTATCAGAAACTGTACTGGCATCCTTGACTAAAAACTTTATTACCATGAAACTAATTTCTCCAATATTGTTTGTTGTATTATTTCTTATACAAAACAGGCTTCCGGCAGCTAACGATAGTATTATCGCTTTTAGCAAGCTTAATTATTATACTACCGAAACCACAGGAACCATTGTAGTAAAAATTCCTGCCGATGAACTGGAAGTCAAGTTTACAATTGAATTATATGTAAACAAAAAACACCTCAGCACCCAAACAACAGCACATAAACTTATTGCCCTCGTACCTTTCGAACTTGAGCAAGTGGCAGAAGGCCAGTCCATAATCATTTGTAAAATTCAGCAAGACAGTCGAACAATTACTTCGATTCCAGTGAAAATTATGAAACTAACACCAAAAGACAACGAAGTAAAAATCAACCTGCTCACAGGTGGACTTATTGCCGATGGGATGCCTTTTTTCCCCTTTGGATTTTATTGTGGAAGTCCATTGGGAACTCTTCCGGAAGAAGAAGTGGTTAGAGGTTTTAACATGATTGCACCTTACCAAAAAAATACACCGGAAACTATTGCGGAGCGCAAGGCCTATATGGACCGCTGCGCCCAACTTGGATTGAAAGTCCACTATGCATTGAATGGGTTGATCGGTGAACCTCATAACAAGAGCCGTAAAAATCCACTAACTCAGGAAGAGCGGTTTGAATTGTTCAAAAACGAGATCATCACTTTTCGTGATCATCCAGCTTTGCTGGCATGGTATATAAACGACGAGCCACTCGGACAAAGCCGGTCTGTCGGGTTGTTGGAAAAGGCTTATAATCTAGTGAAAGAACTGGACCCATACCATCCGGCATCTATTGTATTTATGATGCCTCACAGGGCAAATGAATTTGGTAGTGCACTCGATATTGCCATGACAGACCCATATCCCATTCCAGATGGTGTGGATATGGTGGAACGTCATGTATTAGATTTGAAACATCATTTTAACTATAAAAAATCGATCTGGCTGGTGCCCCAGGCATTTGGTGGTGGTGAATTCTGGGTACGTGGACCGACCCGGCAGGAGATCCGGGTGATGACATATATCGGTATTGTGGAGGGAGTCAAAGGCATCCAGTATTTTATCAGAAGGGGCCCTCACCTGTCTCCAAAAGCAACAGACGCCTGGTCAGAATGCAGTAATATGGCACTGGAAACAGCCGAGATGACCCCTTTTCTACTTTCCAACGAACCTTCTCCAAAAATAAAAACTGACCAGGATCATGTATTAGCACATGCATGGCGTTACCGGGGAAAAATATTAGTGGTGGCAGTTAATAAAAACAACGCACCTTGCCAACTCAACCTTTCATTGCCCGGCCTGGAGCTGAACGGTACAGTAAAAGCCTTGTTTGAAAACAGAAATACAGTTGTCCAAAACGGGCAAATCCATGATTACATCACCGCCTATGGCACACTGGCCTTTGTCATAGATGAACAAGAAATGAAAGAAAAAGTTACTATTAATTCTTCAAACCTCATTCTAAACCCGAGCCTTGAAAACAATGCTTCAGCCGGGACACCCGGAGAGTGTACCGCCCGGTACAGTACCAGCTATAAAGACCCGGGGGCCACTTATTTTATCGACAACCGCCAGGCAGTTAATGGTACACATTCCCTGCGGCTGGTAACCCCGGTGGATAGTGGAGGGATACAATTAAGTTTTTATCACGTCGATCTGCTGCCCGGTCAATCCTATACGCTAAGTGTATGGGGTAAAGCCAAAAGGCGCATAATTATGCCTGCATTTGAAATGGCTATGGACAAAGTGCCAACAGGGGATATTTTTACGCTAAGTACAGAATGGAAAAAATATGCAATAAATTTTAAAGTGCCCCAATCACCCGGCAGACCTTCCACAAAACTTGTATTACATACGGCAGGCACCGCCTGGTTCGATCTACTGGAAGTAGTACCTGACCCGGAGATCAGTTATGAAATTACTGCCAATGGACAAGCGCTTGTGACAATAAAAACAGTCACTCAAGATGCAAAACTCCGTTATACCCTTAATGGAGATGTTCCTGATAAAAATGACCCGGTTTTTACAAAAGCCATTATTCTAAAGAAAGCGACAACCTTAAACGCCGGCATTTTCAAGGAAGATCAACTGATTGTACAGGCAGTCAAACACATTCCAATCCATAAAGCCCTGAATAAACCGGTAAACTACACGATACCTTATAATCCTAAGTATCCAGGTGATGGCGAAAAAACGCTGACCGACGGTAAACTTGCCGGTTCTTACTTCAAAGATTCCAAATGGCAGGGTTTTGAAGGCACTGATATAGATGTTACTATAGACCTTGGAAAGAAAACGGACATTCGCCGTGTATCCGCAGAATTTTTAGCTTCAGTTAATGATGGTGTACACTTTCCCAGGGAAATTGTTGTGGAATATTCGAATGACGGAAAGACTTTCCTCTCTGCAGGTCACTTTACAAATAAAGAAAAGGGCAAGCACGGCTCTGCCTACAAAAAAACATTCGCTGTAAAAACGGGTAATATAAAGGGGCGTTATATCCGTTTAACAATTAAAACCATCGGCATCATCCCGGAGGATTATCTGTTTAAAGGCACTAAATCATGGCTGTTTATTGACGAGATTTTGGTGGAGTAATGGGACTTTTGGGCACAAGCGGACGTTTGCGCCAATAGGGCTTCAGAATATTTTTCTTACCGCAGTAAAAGTTTTCTGTCTGGTTCCCTGCCATAACCATCGATAATTATGCTATCATCAAGTAACTTAACCAATGCAAATGCATTACTGTCGGGTGTCTCCACCATACCCCGGAAATTGATAAAATGCAGATTATTTGTTTCGTGATAACTTCCCCCATGGTTATGTCCGTTGATCCATACTTTAACACAGCTATGCCGGAGGATCAGGTCAAGGACTTCATGGTCATTCCAAAGATTGTGGACATTTTCGGGATAAATTGGATAGTGACAAAAAACGATTACTTTCTCTTTTGCACTTTCGGATTTCTCCAGCAAACCTGAAAACCATTTCATTTGCTCATCTCCAATGGCACCATTCCAATTCACAGCATTAGGTTTCTTTGATAAAACCATCTGATCCAGTATTTTCCGGGCCCGATGCCTCTTATTTTCAGAATCACCTCCATACAATGACACATCATTTCCATCTAATACCACAAATCGCCATTTCCCTTCTGTAAATGAATAATACCTGTCCGGCATGCTCAATTTTTCCGGCACCAATTGTATTAGGGAATCCCCAACTGAAAAATCATGATTGCCTAAAACATGGTGTACCGGAGTACGTGACTTATTCAGAATAGCAAGCAGGGTATCATAACTTTCAATATTTCTGTCAATCAAATCACCTGTTTGAATAATAAAGTCCGGATGCTGATAGTTGAATTCATCTATACAAGCAGTAAGTTTGCCTGGCGAAAGACTATAATTCCTCGTTCCTGCGGTTTCACAAGCACAGTATTGACAATCGGTAAAAATGCCAAAAACCACCTGATTGTTTTTTTGATTTTCCTGGCAACCATAGATCAGGAAAATCACGTAAACTAAAAAAACTTTTAAATATTTCATCTTGCTATAAATTTAATACCTGATATTTTGTTAAAACTAGAAACTCAATTTTTTATACACCCCATTTAACCAATTATCAAAGTCGTTGCAATACCAACTGGAAAACCTCCGGTCGGATACTCCACCGGCCAAATTAGTGTAAACCACATCCTCTGACATATCCGTAATCATTCTAAAGGAAGGTGCAAAACTTGTATCCCTGCCTGCGCTGGTATAAACCTGTCCCTGGTGAATTGTTGCCCTGCCACCACGTAAAGAAAATGGTCCTTTGTCAAAGCCCATAAATTTAGGTAGTTTACCACCGAGAAGTATATTTGTAAGTGTGATCTTATTGACAGCGCCCCATGGTTTGGGCTTAGTTTTCAATGCGGTATCGACCGCCTTTTGGTAAATTTCTTTTCGGGTCCTGCCTTGAAACCAGGAAGAATTTTCTGAAACTAAAATAGCGTCAAAATTAGCGTAAAAATCAATAAACAGACCACTTTTGTTTTGAAGGAAGTCCACCAGATCGACACCTAGCACATCTCCAAATATCTCATAATACAACGTACGATACACCCTTTCAAACAAGTAAGCGCCCTTTGAGTCAGTCTCATAGCACAAATCCCATTCTTTCAGCAGTTTCCCGTTTGGTGTAGCCGGTAAGAGTGGCCGGATAATCTTCATAAATAATTCTGCTTCCAAAGAATAGGTATCAAAATGCATTTTTTTTACATCTTCTATCCCGATTTTGTCTTTTAATTCAATCAATTGCCTGATACGTTCGGCACGGTAAGCACCCATAGGCATATTGATCGGATCCACACGGCCCAGATGATTCAGATCATTATTAGCAGTGACTATATAGCCTTCTTCCGGATTGTAAGACCTGGGCAAATCGGCCACTTCATGATAACCCTGCCAGTCGTTTTCTGACAACCACCCAGGCAAAGGCACAAAACCACTTACCCCGGTTTTACGCTTTGGCATTAAACCGGACATCTGAAACCCGATATTTCCCTGATTGTCTGCCAGTACCCAGTTAAATGAAACTTCCAGTTTACCAATAGTGTCCATGCCCTCCTTTACATTCTTAGCATCCCACATTTGGAAACCAGCTTTTATGGTGTTGGCTCCAGATTTTTCACCACTCCATTTAGTACACAAATAATAACCTTCTTCATACGGATTTCCATCAAGCACACCATGTCCATTTTCGTAGTACGTGATTTCAACAGCCTTGCCCTTTTTCCTTTTGATCACCTCCCGGCGTTCGTGAAAGTTCTGCCATTTCCCATCTTTTAGAAATTTCCCATCTTTGCATTGTTCTATCCAGGAGTCGGTTGCATCCATAAAAGTATAAGTAGCACCCCATGACAAGTCATTTTTGCGGGAGATCAATATAGGTGATATACCCGGCATGGTGGCACTATATACATATTTATCACCTACCATAATGCCAACCTCATACCAAACTGCAGGCAATCGGTTGATCTCCAAGTGGGGATCATTCGCCAGCAACGGTGATCCGGAGCGGGTTCTTTTTCCTGAGATCACCCAGCTGTTGGAAGCCATAAGCGGAACAGTTGCAATGTTCCATTTAACCACATTGGGAACAATCTTTTCATTTGATTTAACTTTTTTTATAAGCACCTCATCATAATCTCCCAGTATGTCCGGAAAAAGTTCATTGAGGAATTCTTTGCGAACCCCATTTTGCACCATTTGAACAAAAAGTTGCTCGATTTCACCCTGAGATTGTGCCAGTGTCAGATATCCGGCCATCCTGGCCAAAAGTATTACATCATATTTGCTCCATTGAAAATCTTTATAGTTTAGAAGCAGCCTAAATTCCCATGGCTTATTCTTTGCAAAAGCGGCATTTGCGCCATCACAATAAGCCTGTAACAAACCTGATGACTTTTCATCAAGCTTCTGAATTTCATCCTGAAGATCGTTTTGCCAGTTCATTCGTCTAAAAAACTTATCAATTTCCAGCATCTCGTCATCCGCGCTTAAATGCTCAGATGCCGTACCAGAACCAAGGATCTTCATGATGATCATCTGCATGCCTCTGTCCATTGCATGACAATACCCAAGACCATAGTACATATCAGTTTCCGAAGTAGCCTTTATGAGGGGAATCCCCTGTTCTGTCCTTTCAATCAGAATTTCTTCTCTTGCTTCTAATTTCATTATATAGACTTATTAATTAGATATTAAGCAGCATTCCTTTTCTGCTACTAATCTGCAGATAAAAAAAATTAATTAATTATTTCGATATGGAATGTGATTGAAAATTAAGCAATTTCATTGAATCTATACCGATTATTTCATCCAATTAGTCATATCAGGAAAAATTTGTTTGATTATAGTTTGAACATAAAGTTAGAAAACTTCAAAAAATGACTGTTTTTATCTAAATTAGTTTATGACCCAATCAAATTATAATAATTAATATATACCCAATGAAAATATCGTCTAAATTATGTGCCGCCGGCCTGAGTATATTTTTTTTCAGTTTATTGTTTATGAGTTCTTGCCAAACTGCACCAAAATTGAAAATTACCAGTCTCGAGTGTGAATATTTAACCAATCCTTTAGGTATTGATATCCAACACCCCAGATTTTCGTGGAAGATTATTTCTGATCAGCGAGGCATTTCTCAAAAGTCATATCAAATAATTGTTGGGGGTAGTTTGGATAAAGTAAAAAATAAAACAGGGATTTATTGGGACTCAGGAAAGATCACCATGGATCTTACAAATAATGTTGAGTATGAGGGAGTTCCATTACAAAGCAATAAAGATTATTTCTGGAGCGTCTGCGTATGGACAAATAACGGAAATTTTGTCTGGAGTAATCCAGCGAACTTTCATACGGGATTGTTGAAAAGTTCCGACTGGAAAGCAAAATGGATAACTCCGGAAGAAGAAATCATTCATGCAAGTCCCCTATTAAAGATGGAATTCCAAATTAAAAAAGAAATTAAAAGTGCATTCGCTTTTGTGACGGCAGGCGGTCTTTACGAATTTTACCTCAATGGACAAAAAGTGGGAGACCATGTTTTGGACCCAGCCATTACAGATTATAGGAAAACCATTTTATATTCAACCTATGATGTGACTCGAATGCTTAAAAGCGGAAATAATGTTGCCGGAGCCATGCTAGGAAACGGGGCATACAATGGCCGAAAAGCTGAGGACAGATATAGTTGGGGAAAAGAAGGCACAAGCCTGGGGAATCCCTGTTTACTAGCTCAAATAAATGTAACCTATTCTGACGGAAGTCAATCGACGTTCACTACTGGTGAAACATGGAAATATACAAAGGGGCCAATCACTTTCAATAATTTTTACGGTGGTGAAGATTACGATGCACGAAAAGAAACTGATAACTGGTTGACGGGTGAATTTGACAACGGAGACTGGAGGAATGTTGTCCTCGCTAAAAAACCCGTTGGAATTTTAAAATCACAGTTGATGCTGCCAATTATGGTGACTGCCACAATTCAGCCAATTGCTGAGACAAACCCTGCTCCGGGTGTATATCTGTATGATTTAGGTCAAAACATAGCTGGCTGGTGGCGTTTGCATATAAAAGGAACAGTTGGACAAACAATCCGGGTTCGCGGAGCTGAAACTCTAAACGACTCGTTATTCCCCAAACCTCTCGAAAAAAAAGATGTACTGAGCACAAAATTCAGGTATCATGCACAGACATGGACAGACTATACCATGAAGGGCGGCAAAACAGAGGTTTATGAACCCCGCTTTTTCTACACTGGTTTCCGGTATATTGAAGTTGTAACAAGTGACAAGAAAAATCTTGATGACATTCAAGTTGAAGGCAGAGTAGTTCGTTCATACCTAAAAAAGGCCGGAACATTTACGTCATCCGATTCATTATTAAATGAAATTCATCGTGCCGGGGTATGGTCTATCAAAGGAAATACCATCAGCTACCCAACCGATTGTCCCCACAGAGAAAAAGGTGCTTATAACGGTGACGGACAAGTAATTGCCGAAACATCTATCCACGATTTCCAGATGGCATCATTTTATACAAAATGGTTAAACGATATGCGCGACAGCCAGGAGGACAATGGCAGGATTTCAAACACATCCCCAACCCTTGTAGGCGGAATGGGCGGAGGTGTAGCCTGGGGAAGCGCTTATATTCTTATCCCATTATGGATGCACCATTATTATAACGATAACAGAATATTGGAAGAACATTATCCTACCATGAAAAAATATATTCAGTATTTGAAGGATTTGGGGGGGAGAGATGAACATCCGGAAGAACCATACATCATCAATAATTTTGATGGGTAT
>Ga0164313_10001441_pt1 | contig 20985 bp, 16 predicted proteins | sample GuaBasSedimGuay4_FD_113735 | JGI IMG/M metagenome (GOLD analysis project Ga0164313, IMG submission 113735) | Subseafloor sediment microbial communities from Guaymas Basin, Gulf of California, Mexico - Guay4, Core 4569-4, 0-3 cm | ecosystem: Environmental > Aquatic > Marine > Hydrothermal vents... | reverse complement strand
GGCGGGAACCTTCTTCGCCACCTCGCCGTCAGTGCGGCTGAGAAGGGTCCAATCGCGGTTGACCTCGAGGGCGCTAAAGAAGGCGTTCGGTACCCGCACGCTGTTGTTGGCGTTCTGACCCGAGACGGTGTAATAGGCGTCTGAGTCCCAGTCGGTGTCGTACTCCTCGACCGGATACGTGTGCTCGCCCTGAGCGGCAAGCTGGAGCACCCGTTGGATGGAACCGTCAGGTACTCCCTGGCGACGAGCGGCCATGATGCGGCGGCACAGCTCGGGATTGGCCGAGAGGTCCACGACCGGATCGGTCGAGCTCTCGGAGAAGCATGCATCCATGATTTCCTGGAGCTGCCGGCGCAGGAGTCGTGACCCGGCGACCAGTGCCGCCACCTTGCGCTCCTCGACTGCCTTCCACGAGATGAACTCCTCCACATCGGGGTGGTCGAGATCGAGGCAGACCATCTTTGCCGCGCGACGTGTCGTGCCTCCCGACTTGATGGCGCCGGCTGCACGGTCCCCAATCTTGAGAAACGACATCAGACCGGAGGAACGACCGCCGCCGGACAGCCGTTCGCCGTACCCGCGCAGCTTGGAGAAATTGGTGCCGGTACCCGAACCGTACTTGAAGAGGCGCGCCTCGCGCACCCATAGGTTCATGATCCCGCCCTCGTTGACCAGGTCGTCGCTGACGGACTGGATGAAACAGGCGTGCGGTTGGGGGTGTTCGTAAGCGTTCGACGAGGTCTTGAGCTTGCCGGTTGAGGGGTCGGCGTACCAGTGACCCTGGGCAGGTCCGGTTATTCCGTAGGCCCAGTGCAGACCGGTGTTGAACCACTGCGGCGAGTTCGGCGCGGCGAACTGTGCCGCCAGCATGTAGCAGAGCTCGTCATGGAAGGCATCGGCGTCTTCGTCGCTGTCGAAGTAGCTATGCTCTTTGCCCCAGTGGGTCCAGCACCCGGCGAGACGGTTGAAGACCTGGCGCGCGTCACGCTCCGGCCCAGTGACGGGCTCGTCGCTCTCCGACACCTCGGGGTTGCCTTCATCGTCGATCTGGGGCACCCCTGCCTTACGGAAGTACTTCTGGACCAGCACGTCGACTGCTACCTGCGACCATCCCGCGGGCGCCTTGACGCCGTCCATCGCGAATACGAGGCTGCCGTCGGGGTTTCGGATCTCGGAGGATCGTTCGACGAACTCGATTGTCTCGTAAGGGTCTTCTCCGACGCATGTAAAGCGACGCGTGACCTTCATATCTTGCCCTCGACCTCCCCTTCGATCGCCGCTTTCCGGCGCAAAATTCCCCTGAGGAGCTCATTTTGGAGCACCGGTTCGCGGAATGTCCTCAGCAGACTTGAACCACTATATATTGGGTCCCCAGCCGATGTCAACACTACATCTTGGGGTTTTTGGAGGTTCTTCTCTGCGCGGAAGTGTCTGCATACGAGACATTTCTGTGGTTCCTGATCGCTGGGAAGCAGGCAGGGCTTTCAGAGTCTCGATACCCCGGGCACAGGGGAGAATGTAACCCGTTGGTCTACCGGATTCTGATGGAGGGCGTCTCATGACGTGTAACGATCACGAATCCGTGGGATGAGAAAATCTCTGAAGCCGCCCTCGATGTCGTAGCGTGGGTTGAAACCCCAGTCGGAACGCGCCGCGCTGTCATCGACGTCCGCCGGCCAGGTGTCGACGATCGCCTGGCGTTTCATGTCCGGTTCGAAGCTGATCTCTGCGCCGGGGAAGCCCACCATGACCAGCGAGCGAATCTCTCCTGCCGAGGGATTGAAGGCGGTGATGTTGTAGACGGTCCGTCCGAGCTGTGCCCGCTCGGCGCGCGCCAGCTGAACCAGAGCATCGACAGCGTCGGACATGACCATGAACGGAATGCGGGTGTCGGGACGGACGAAGCACGCGTACGGCTCCCCTTGAGCGGCAGCGTGGATCATCTCCGGTGCGAAGTCGGATGTGCCGCCCGAAGGGACGGTGACGGCCGAGATCAAACCGGGGAAACGGATGGCGCGAAAATCGACCTTGCCGGACAGAGTTTCCGCGGCGAGCTGTTTGTAGTGGCAGGCGAAGTACCGGCCGAGTTGCTCGCAGTAGAGCTTGTTGCACCCGTACATCGTGGTCGGGTTGTTCCACTCGTGCTCGCGGACCGCTCCGGCTGCGGCCTTTGTCTCGAGGTTCGGCAGACCGTAGACGGCGATCGACGAGGGGTAGAGGAAGACCACTGTATGACCGTGGGACTCTCCCTGGGCTTGGGCAAAATCGAGCAGCTTGAGCGTGCCTTCGACATTCACCTGATGCGCGGTCACCGGTGTGAACTCGGCGCGGGTGGAGAGGATGGCCGCGAGGTGATAAATCGTCTCCACCTGGTACTCGGAGAGGATCCGTTCGAGGAGGTGGGTCTCGAGGATCGAGCCCTGATACTCCTGTTCTACGAGGTTGGACAATGCGGGGTCGAGCGGTTGCAGATCGATGGTGATGATCGAGGTGTCGCCCTCATCGGCGAGTCGTTCAATCAGACCGTGGCCGATCTCGCCGCCGGCGCCGGTGATCAACGTCACGTGCTTGCGCATGCTGCTCCCTCCCGTCCGTCCGCCAGATTCCTCGACGCGCCCTCGCCTGTCAAGCTGCACCCGTGCCGCCCGCCGCCCACGGTCTTCGACCGCGGCCACGGTCGCTCACCGCCAGGCCCTCGGAACGCGAGCGTTCCTCGGTCGGCGGGCTGCGTTCGGGCGGGCCGACGCCCTCATCCTCTATTTTTCCCGCCCCCACCCCCCGCCACCCGCCCTCGGAAAGCCACGTTGGGCCGGGCCCGCCGCGACTTTCCGAGAGGTAGGAGTGATAAATGGCATTGGAGGCTGATTGTGGTTTGCCGACGGTGCTGGAAGAATCCCGCGTTGCGATCACAGCCAGGTTCCTCGTCCCGGGAGAATGCGGGATGGGTGGAAAATTCGAATTTCGAATTCGTTCCGGGCCCGAATCAAACCCGCCGGCCGGCTGTTGCATCTCATGAATGGCGAAGCGTCGGTATGGAGGCGGAAGCGGATTCTCCCGAACCTCTCCGCTCCGATTTGCGTACTTGGTGGTGGGCCGATGAGTAACGGAGGACGAGCATGGCAAAGGTACTGAGGCTGCTGGTTATCGTGGTGGTCGTGGCCGGAGCGGCGGGCGGGATCTATGCGTGGGTCGGCTCGCACGGCGGCGACGAGAACGGAAATACGCTGGTCGACGCGGAAATCGGTTCCATCACGGAGAAGGCGCTGGCGGTGGGCCAGATCGAACCGCGCGAACAATTCCAGATCAAGTCGAAGATCTCGGGGATCGTCAAACTTTGCTTCGTGGAGGTTGGCGACGAGGTCAGCGCGGGCGATGCGTTCTTCGAGATTGCTCCCGATCCGACCCCGCAGGAGCTTCTCAACGTGGACCACCGCGTCCGCTCGTCGGAGGCGAGCTTCCAGAAGGCGAGGGCCGATTACGAACGCGGCCGGGAGCTGCACGAGGACGGGCTGATGGCCAAGGGCGAACTCGACGCCCTGCGAGAGATCTACGAGCTCGCGCGGATCGCCCGTCAGCAAGCCCACGACAACCAGGATCTCACGCGCAGCGGGCGGGTGACCGGTGGCGACACCGAGGTCGAGACGATCATCCGCACCACCGCCAGCGGCACCGTGCTCTCGCGAGCGGTCAACGTGGGTGACCCGGTGGTCCCGCTGACCTCCTATCAGCCCGGCACCGAGCTTGCCGCCGTGGCCGACATGGGCGATCTGATCTTCAAGGGCACAGTGGACGAGATTGACGTCGGCAAGATCGAGGTCGGGTTGTCGTGCCGTATGAAGATCGGCGCCCTGCCGGACGACATCGTCACAGGACGCCTGTCGCGAATAGCTCCCCAGGCCCAGAAGAACGAAGGGGCGACCCTCTTCAATGTCGAGATCGAGCTCGATCCGGACCAGGCTGTGACCTTGCGGGCCGGCTACTCGGCCAACGCCGACATCGTGATCCGCGAGAAGCGGGACATCGTTCTCATCCCCGAACGGCTGGTCGTCTTCGAGGACGAGGAGACCTTCGTCGAGGTGCCGGGCGAGGGGCCCGAAGCCGAACCTCAGAAGATCGAAGTCGAGCTCGGGTTGTCGGACGGTCTCAACGTCGAGATCGTCTCCGGGCTTGCCGAGGGAGACAAGGTCGTCCAGCGACCGCCGCGGGAAATCTCATAGTTGAATTAGGAATTAGGAATTAGGAATGCCGATCACCCGCACAACCCCTTGGAGATTATGGATGGGTGGCTGGAAAATTCGAAATTCGAAATTCGAAATTCGAAATTCTGATGTGCCGGCATGACCGGTTTCGGTTCCTTCTTCAGGCAGCTCGCTCGCGACCTGTGGAGCCAGAAGCTGCGCACCTTTCTCACGACCTTCGGCATCATCTGGGGCACGGTGGCGGTGAGCCTTCTTCTCGCCTTCGGCCACGGGCTGCACCGGCAGATGATCAAGAGCGTGGCCGGGCTCGGCGACCGCATCGTCATCGCATGGCCGATGCGGACCTCCATGATATTCGAGGGTCTCGGCAAGGGGCGCCGGATGCGAATGATGGAGGAGGATATCGAGTACCTCGAGGCCCAGGTCGAACTCTTGGCCGGCGTTTCCAGCGAGTACTCCGACAACCTCATCGCCCGGTACGGCGGCCGCCAGCGGTCGGTCTCCGTGTCCGGGGTGTCCCCGGCCTACGGCACCATGCGCAACATGATTCCGGCGGTAGGCGGACGCTTCATCAACGACCTCGATATCGATCAGCGTCGGCGGGTGGTATTTGTCGGCAACGAGCTGGCGGAGGATCTGTTCGGCAGTCTTGAGGCGGTCGGTGAGACGGTGATGATTCACGGCTCGCCGTTTCTCGTTGTCGGCGTGCTGGTACCCAAAGAGCAGGACTCCTCCTACTCGGGCCGCGACCATTCCAAGATGATCATCCCCGAGTCGACCTTCCGCGCCATTACCGGGCAGAAGTACATGGACAACTTCATTTACAAGGCATCGGCACCAGAGTTCAACGATGCTCTGAACGAGCAGGTGAGGGCCGCGTTGAGCAGTCGGTTGCGGTTCCACCCCGACGACGATCAGGCGGTCCAGGTCTGGGACACCACCGAGATGTTCGTCTTCATGGATGCCTTCATGCTCGGCTTCCAGATCTTCCTCGGCATCATGGGCGTGCTGACCTTGGTGGTCGGCGGCATCGGTGTTTCAAACATCATGAACGTGGTAGTCGAGGAGCGAACCCGCGAGATCGGCATCAAGATGGCGCTCGGTGCGCGGAGCCGGGCGATCCTGACCCAGTTCATGCTCGAGACCATGATTCTGACCGCGGTCGGAGGGGGAATCGGGCTCGCGATTTCGTTTTCAATGTGCGCGGCCTTTCCTGTAAACCTCGAGGAGTACGTGGGGCTGCCGACCCTGTCACCGGGGCTGGCGGTGCTCACCGCCTCGATCCTCGGTCTGGTCGGCTTTGTCGCCGGCTACTTCCCGGCCCGCGACGCTTCGCGCCTCGACCCGGTCGTCGCCATGAAGCTCTGAATCGAGAGGAGCCTGAAAGATGCAAATTCGAAATTCGAAATTCGAAATTCGAAATCGAGACGGCGGGTGAGATGAGGTTTCTCGATTGGCGGGTCGTGGGACTTCTCTTTGTGAAGGCCTCCTCGCTGCAGCGCAAGCGGGCGGCCCTCACGGTTGCCGCCATCGCCTGGGGGACGGTGGCGATCGTCATGCTGCTGTCCTTTGGCGAGGGGCTCAAGATCCAGCTCATGAAGGGCCGCCGGGGGATGGGCGAGAACATCGCCGTGTGGTGGCCGGGCGAGACCTCGAAGGTCTGGCAAGGTCTCCCAGAAGGCCGTCCCATCCGGCCGCTGATGGACGACATCTCCTATCTCCGGGGGCGGATGACCGCCGCATCGGGCGTGATCGGCGAACTCACCAGCTGGTCGTCCTCGATGACCTACGGCCAGACCACGATCACCGGCCGGGTGACCGGCGCCAACTGGGAGTACGGAGAGATCCGCCACCACTTCCCGCAAGCCGGCGGCCGCTTCTTCAACGCCAACGACGAGCGCGACAAGCGACGGGTGATCTTCCTCGGCGACGAGCTCGCGGAGGAAATCTTCGGGGAAGTTGATCCGGTTGGGGAAACGATGTTTGTCGATCGGGTGCCGTATCTGGTGATTGGCGTTCTCCAGCACAAAATGCAAATGGGGACATACAAGGGACCCGACGCCGGCGGCTCCGTCATCCCCATCACCACCTTCTCCGCCCAGTTCGGTCGGCAGCGGCTGACCAACATCGTGTTCAAGGCGCACACCGCCGAGGACATGCCGCTGGCTCGACAACAGTTCGACGAAGCGTTGGCGGCCAAGTACCGCTTCGATCCAACCGACGAGCAGGTGACCGGTGTGTGGGACACCGTCGAGGGTGCGCGGGTGATGAGCAATATCATGATCGGCCTGCAGGCCTTCCTCGGCATCATTGGCGTCCTCACCCTGCTGATCGGTGGCATCGGAGTGGCCAACATCATGTACGCGGTGGTCAAAGAGAAGACCCGCGAGATCGGGGTGCAGATGGCCCTAGGCGCACGCCGGGGGTGGGTGACCGGACCGTTCGTACTGCAGGGGCTTTCCTACACCCTCGTCGGCGGGGCCATGGGGCTGGCGATCGCTGTCATGCTGATCCTCCTCCTCGGACTCATCCCGGTGGAGGGCAACCAGGCGCTCGAATTCCTCGGCAAGCCGACCCTGTCGTGGCAGATCGCGGCCGCCACGGCGGCGATTCTCGGCGGCATCGGTATCCTCGCCGGCTACTTTCCGGCGAGGCGGGCCGCAACTGTGGATCCGGCGGAGACTCTGAGGTATGAGTGAAATTATGACCAAACCTCATCTTCAGATTTTGGCTTTGGATTTCCCAGAGTTTCCCTTGCGGTCTGCTCTGGTCTTGAAGGGAAATCCAAAGCCAAAATCTGAAAGTGAGGACCCGCAATGAGCGGGCCGTCGATGTCGTATGGGAGTCGAACATGAACCTTCCGTTCAATAAACAACAGCGCCAAACCGCGGGTCCGAACGGGCATATCATCGACATGCGGTCGATCACCAAGGTTTACGACACCGGAAAGATCAAGGTTGAAGCTCTCCGAGGTATCGACCTTCAGGTGCAGCGTGGTGAGTTCGTGGCGGTCGTAGGGCCCTCGGGCTCGGGGAAATCGACGCTCCTCAACCTCCTCGGCTGCCTCGACACCCCGTCCGGGGGAGAGTACCGGCTCTCGGGCGAGGGGGTCGCCGGCCTCGACCGCGATCAGCTGGCCGACATCCGCAACCGGCGGGTGGGCTTCGTCTTCCAGAACTTCAACCTACTGCCCCAGCTCACCGCGCTCGAGAACGTGGAGATGCCGTTGCTCTTTGGCGGTGTTGGGCGGCGCGAGCGGCGACGACGCGCCCTCGCGAGGCTCGAGGCGGTGGGTCTCGCCGACCGCGTGGAGCACAGGCCGACCGAGCTCTCCGGTGGCCAGATGCAGCGGGTTGCGATCGCACGCGCGCTGGCGATGGAGCCCGACATCGTGCTCGCCGACGAGCCCACCGGCAACCTCGACACCGGCTCGGGATCCGACGTCATGGGGGCTCTGCAGGAGCTGTGGGATCAGGGCAGCACGCTGATCGTGGTGACCCACGACACCGCCCTTGCCGGCCGCGCCAATCGCATGGTCGAGATCCGCGATGGACTCGTGGTCGAAGACAGTCCCACCGGTTGAATTTGGAATTAGGACTAGTCGCAGCGCGCCGCCACGTTCCGGCGATGCGCTCCACTTCGAGGAGACCCGTTTCCCATCGCGCTTCCCGAGAGGATGCCAGGCACCTCCAGTGAACGGGCTTTCCCCGCGCCTTGCTGGGTTCGTGGGTCGGAAATCCGCAATCTGAAATCTGAAGACGGGCCTCCTAAAATCGTTCGGGGTACAATAGTGGGTGAAGGATTGAAAATGATCGAGGACGAACTCACACCCACGCGACGGCAGTTCCCAAGGATTCCGGCGGAAAACGTGGTGATGATCCACCGCATCGGGCCGGCTGAACACCAGAAAATGGCGACCGCGCGCCAGATCGGCCTTGGCGGTCTCATGATTTCCAGCCTCGAGCCGCTCGGTGTGGATTCGTATCTGCGGCTCAAGATCACCATCGACAACGATGTCGTGGAGGCGACCGGCAGGGTAGTGTGGGAAAGACCGGCGGACGACGGTTCGATCGACGTCGGGGTCGCTTTCATCTCGATCGACAGCGCCCACTCGGACACCATCCTTGCCCAGATGTGGCAGGCGGACGCGGGGTAGGCCGCCACAGGGTACAGGGCACGGGGTTCAGGGTCGCCCGCTCCGCCAACCCGACGTTTGAACGTTGAACGTTGACCTCAGCACACTTGATCGGTTATTCAGGGAACTCCCCTTACAATGTCTGGAAAAGGGGGTCCGGACCATGAACGATGATGCTGTCTTCACCGGCCGCTGCCTGTGCGGCGCCGTGCGCTTCGAGGTCGCGCCGCCGACCAAGTGGTGCGCCCACTGCCACTGCTCGCTGTGCCGCCGCGCCCACGGCGCGGCCTTTGTGACCTGGTTCGGGGTGGATTCATCACAGTTCGAAATTCTGGCCGGGGCCGACCGCGTGACGTGGTACCGGTCCACCCCCGAGGCAAGCCGCGGATTCTGTGATTGCTGCGGCAGCACGATGTTCTTCCGAAGCGACCGCTGGGCCGATGAGACCCATATCGCCCTCGCCCACATGGAGGGACCGATCGACCGCGAGCCCACGGCGCACGTCTTCTACGACGCCCACGTCGACTGGGTCGAGCTGGGCGACAACCTGCCGCGGCTCGGTGGATCGTCGGGGAATGAACCGCTTGAATGACATCGGGCAACGATCAGTAATCAGCTCCGCACCCGCGATTCCTCGGGAGACACCGAAGAAGAAACTCTGTGCAGTTTCTCCGGAGTGAAGCGCTGGTTTGAGCTCCGAAGGAGCGACAGATTCGTAGCCTGGGGCGTCAGCCCCAGGATTGACGGTTGAAAAATCGAAGAAGCCGCGAAGCGGCGACAGACCGTCCAATGCCGATGGTCGCGGCTCACGCCGCGACCGCAATCTGTCGCCCTTTCAGGGCTTGCCGAAAGGCTAACTCCGTGTCCTGGGGCTCACGCCCCAGGCTATGTATCTATCGCCGCTTCGCGGCTTGTTACAGCTATCGAAGTTGCCCGAGTTTCTTAGGAGTAATTAGTGATCAGTCCCGCGCACCCAACCCTCCGGACTTCCAAACTGATTACTGATCACTGATCACTTGCTCCAACTGGGGCGGCGCGCGAAAAGAAGAGCGCTACGCCTGGGCGACCTCCTCGGCCCGCCCGTGCTTCTCCCGCGTGCCGCGTAGCTTTTCACCGATGCGGTCCATGTAGGTATAAATCACGGGCACCAGAAAGAGGGTGAGGAGGGTCGAGGTGGTCATGCCGCCGGCGGTTGCCACCGCCATTGGCGCCCTTGCCTCGGCGCCCTCGCCGATCGCCAAGGCAACCGGCAGGACGCCGAAGATCATCGACACCGCGGTCATCAGGATCGGCCGCAATCGGATTGGGCACGCCGCGAGCAACGCTTCCTCGCACTTGAGTCCGGTCTCCTGCTTCTGGATCGTCAGGTCGACGAGCAGGATCGAGTTCTTGGTCACCAGCCCGAAGAGCAGGATGATTCCGATCACCGACATGATGTTGATGGTGTAGCCGGTGGTGAAGAGGGCGAGCAGCGCGCCGACCATCGCCGGCGGCAGCGCGGCCATGATCGTGAAGGGCTGGAGGAGCGAGTCGAACTGGCTCGCCAGCAGCATGTAGACGATGAGGATGGCGAGACCGAGGGCGAAGAGCAGCGAGTTCATGGACTCGGCGAACTCTTCGGCCTGGCCGGTTGCCTTGGCGTGGTAGCCCTCTGGCAGCTCCTCGGAAAAGATGCGGTCGACTGTCTCGAGGGCGCGGTTTAGAACGACCCCTTCGAGGTTTGCTGTCAAGAGTACGCTGCGCTCGCGGTTGGTGCGGTTGATGTTGATCGGGCCGACGCCGTGGCTGATTTCTACCACTGAATCGAGCCGCACCATCTGACCAGTCCTGGTCCGCACCTGCAGACGACCGATGTCCTCCGGACCGAGCGCCTGTGACGGGTGGACCTTGATGCGCACGTCGTAGCGTTTGCCCTGGTCGGTGAAGGAACCGACCTCGCGGCCGGCGATGAGGGCGTAGACGGTCTCGAAGATCGTCGCCGCATCGAGCCCGAGATCGGCAGCCCGCTCGCGGTCGACCGTGACATAGAGCTGCGGCTGCTCGAGATCGAGGTTGATGTCGAGATCGACGAAACCGGGCTCGGCCGAGAGACGTTCGATGACCCGGTTTCCGATCCGGTTGAGCTCGTCCAGGCTTGGCCCGCGGATCGAGTAGGCGAGGGCTTTCTCACCGCCCTCGCCACCGACGTTGTAAAAGCTGAACTCGATGACCGAGGCCTGCAACCCCTCGATATCGGACAGCTCGCGCCGCAGCCGCTGTACCACCTCGGCCTGCGACGTTTCGCGTTGCGAGGGTTTGTACATCCTCATGAACATGATGCCCGAATTGACCTGGCCGCGTTCTTCGATATCGAGCGCGGCGAAGCCCGACCGAATCTCGGGTTGTGAGAGCACGATCCGTTCCATCTCCTGCATCTTGCGGTCCATCGCCTCGAGCGAGATCCCCACCGGGGCCTCGGCGAGAATCATGAAGGACGACATGTCCTCGGCGGGCGCAAACTCGGCACCGATGAGAGGAATCAATGCGAGGCTGGCGACAACGACCGCAGTCGAAACCACGAGCGTGATGATCTTGTGGCGCAGCACCCATTCGAGGGCGCGAGCGTACGAGGTCTCGAGCCGCTTGAATCCGTTTTCGAGGATTTCGTAGACCCGTCCGTGCTTGGGCCTCACGGTCAGGATCCGCGAGCTCAGCATCGGGGTCAGGGTCAGTGCGACGAACAGTGAGATGAGGACCGCTGACGCCACGGTGATGCCGAACTCGAAGAGGAACTGGCCGATCATCCCTTTCATATAGGCGACGGGGATAAACACCGCGGCAATGGAAAAGGTGGCGGCCATCGCTGCCAGCGCGATCTCTTTCGTTCCCTTGAGGGCGGCGGTATAGGGATCCTCCCCCTCCTCCTGGTGTCGGAAGATGTTTTCGAGGACGACGATGGCGTCATCGATCACGACCCCGACCGACAACGCCAGCGCCAGGGTTGTGAGGTTGTTGAGAGAGAATCCGAAGATTCGCATGAAACCGAAGGTGGCGATGAGCGAGGTTGGGATCGCGAGCGAGACGATAAAGGTAGAGCGCCACGAACGCAGGAAGACAAAGACCACCAGGATTGCCAGAACGGCGCCGTAGACGATGTCCACCTGGACGTTTTCGATCGACTTCTCGACGTACTCGGCGCCGTCGAAGGCGACGTCGTAAAAGAGACCGGGAGGAAAGTCCTTGGCGAGCTCGTCCATCTTTTCGCGTGCCGCTCGATTCACGTCAACGAGATTGGCGCCGGATCGGGGCGCGACCCCGAGACCGAGGGTCGGGGTCAGGTTGTAACGGGCCAACCCGCGTTCGTCACCGACGCCGAGTTGGGTGAAGCCGACATCGGAGAGACGGATGGGCCGGCCGTCGACGGTCGTGACGATGAGGTTGTCGAAGTCCTCCACCGTTTCAAAAAGGCCGAGGTTGCGCACCGCCAACTCGGTCAGCGGACCTTCGATGAAACCTCCGGGCAGCTCCAGGTTCTCCCGTCGAAGGGCGATAATGACGTCTGACACCACGAGACGGTGGGCGGCGAGCTTGTCGCGGTCGATCCAGATGCGGATCATCGGCTCACGGAAGCCAGGAACGATCACGTTGCCGATGCCGGGCACCGATTGCAGCGCCGGTTTCACCACCTGGTCGGCGTAATCGGAGAGCTCACGGGCATCCAGACCTGCCAGCGCCATCCACAGCATGGGTTGCGTGTTGACGTCAAACTTCTGGACGATCGGCGGTTCGGCGTCGAGCGGCAACTGGCCCACCGCACCCGACACCTTGTCACGCACGTCCTGGGCCGCGATGTCGATGTCGCGCTCCGAGGTGAACATCACGGTCACCTGCGACACGCCCTGGCCCGAGTAGGAGGTGAGCTGGTCGATGCCCTCGATGGTGTTGACCGCCGCCTCGATGACGTCGGTGACATCCGACTCCATGACTTCGGGCGACGCGCCGGGCAGGATGGTGATGACCGTGACCATGGGAAAGTCGATGGAGGGCAGGAGGTTCACGGGCAAGGTCTGATAGCCGAGGATGCCGAACACCACCAGCGCCACCATCATCATGACGGTGAAGACCGGACGGCGGATCGCAATGTCGTAGAGATTCATGACTTCTCCCTCGGAGAAGAATTTTGAGTTTTGAGTTTTGAGTTATGAGTTTCATCGCACGGCTGGGGTCGGTAGATCATCAAGTCCTCCAACTCAAAACTCAAAACTCAAAACTAATTGACGATGGTGACCGGTAGGCCGCGTGAAAGACCGGAGACCTCGGCGATGACCGCGTCGTCCGGTGACAGCCCGTCTGCGATTTCGATGAAGCCGTCGTCCCGGCGCCCGATCCTGATCTTGTGGACGATGATCGCACCGTCTTCCACCATCAACACTTGCGGCAGATCGGAGGTCGAGACTGCGGTATCCGGCAGCCACAGCGACTGTTTGACGGCAGGCGCCTCAAGCGTCACGTTGGCGAACATGCCGGGCTTCATGCTGCTGTCGTTGGCGGCGGTGCCGATGATCTCGAACGAGCGGCTGGCCTCCTCCACCACCGGCTGGACGCTGTAGAGCTTGGCGGTGTGGACAGGACCGGATACGCCGACCGTAAAGGTGAACTCCTCGAGACCGGCGAGCTCAGGCGCCCAGGCTTCAGGCACTCTTGCCGACACCTTGATTCTGTCGCCGACGGCGAGGTGGAAGAGGCCAACCCCGACCTCGGCCCACTGGCCCGCCACGACCAGGCGTTGAGTGATGGCTCCGGCCGCCGGCGCGCGGATAACACTGCGGTCGTAGTTGCGTTTCGCAAGGTCGAGGGCCGCCGAAGCGGCCAATACTCGTGCAGCCCCGAGATCGTGGGCCGCCTGCGCCTGATCGAAGGCGGATTGTGGGATCGTCTCGTCCGAACGCAGATCACGCTTGCGTTCGAGGTCCTTGTCAGCCAGCGCCAGATCGGCGTTGGCGGCAGCGAGGTTGGCCTCCGCCTGCTTCTGATAGATGCGGAAGGTCTCCCGGTCCACTTCGGCGAGCGGGGTGCCGGCGGCGACCCGGTCGCCCACCTCCGCGAGCACTCGATCGACCCTGCCGGCGACCTCGGAGGAGATGTCAACGGTGTCGAAGGCGCGGACCTCGCCCACCAGCTGCACCGACGGGCGCTCCTCGCGCACCTCGGGGGTGATGAGCCGAACCTCGCGCGGTGCGAGCGCCCGCTCGAGGGTCTCGGCGGCCGCGGCGAGATCATCGTCGCCCGAGCCGTGGCAGCCGGCGAGCAGGGTGACGAGGAGAGTCATGACGAGAGTGATCGGGATGTAGCGACGGATGGTGTTCATCTCAGTTCTCCTGGGGGTCCGCCTGGCTCATCTGGCGGAAATCGAGATCGGGGAGTGGCGGCAGGCCCACCGCGTAACGAAGGGATATCGCCTGAAACTCGCGTTGTACGCGGGCGACGATCTGTGATGTTTCGGCGTCGGTCGCCTCGGTGGTGGCGTTGAGGAGGTCGGTTGTCGAGGCCTCGCCGACGCGGTAGGCCCTCTCCACCTGTCGATAGGCGAGCCTCGACGCCTCGGTTCTTTCGCGGGCGGCGTCAAAAACAGCGCTGGCGGCTTGGTAACCGATGGAGGCGGTGTCGACCTGGTCCTCGATGGTGCGTCTGAGGGTCTGCTCGAGCAGCTCGACCTGGCGCAGGTCTTCCCTGGCCTTGGCGACCTGCGCCTTGGTGATGCCGCCGTTAAAGATTTGCTGTCTGAGGTTCAGGGTCAGGGACATCCAATCGTTGGCCGGGAAGCCCGATTTCTGCTGAAAGTATTGGGCCGTGGCATCGACCTGGGGATACCAGACCCCGCGTTCGAATTTGATCATGAGGCCGGCGGCTTCGAGCTGGTGTAACAGAGTCAGCATCTCAGGCCGCCGAATGAATGCCTTGGTGGTGAGTTCCTCCTCCGTGCCAGCCGGAATCGGGATCGGTCCAGGAGATTTCATCTCGCCGAAGTCAGCCGTTCCGACGAGACGGGCAAGCCGGTTGCGGGCAAGAGCGGCATCGCCGACGGCCACTGTCAACGCCTGTTTGGCGGACGCCACCTGTGCGCGCCACCGGGCGACATCAGCGACCGAATTCTCACCGACCTCGAAGAGACGTTCGGCTACCTTGAGCTGGTTTTCGTTTTCCTCGAGGACGATCTTGCGTACCTCGACCCACTCAGCCAACGCCACCGCGTCAAAGAACTTTCTCGCCACATCGATGGTGAGGTTGTTGATCGTCGTCCACCGGTCGAGATCGGCAATGTCGCGATTGAGCTTTGCGATGTCCCTCGCTCGGAAGGCGCGCAGACCGGTAAAGAGGTTCTGGCGAAGATCGATGCTCGCCGTCCAGTCCTGCCGCGGCCGAATGACAAAACTCTCGTCGGGTGACAGCTCGATCGAGAGATCGTCATCGTAGAAAGTATAGGAACCGTTGGCGTCGAGCTTTGGCAGCAAAATCGATTTTGCGAGCTTGACATCGGCCTGTGCCCGTCGAATCTCACTATCCGCGATCTGCACCAACTCGTGGGTCTCGATGGCCTGCAGGACGAACTCCTTGAGGGTAGCGTCCTGAAGTTCCTGTCCGTTCGCAGCGATGGGCGTGGCGGCAAGACTCACTGCGAGCAACAGGCAGTACGGTCTCAGGCTTTTCAAACGCATGGGCGCCTCCCGTGGGCAACTGATACGGCAATGTGCGGCGCGAGGTTTCGGGTCATGGCGACTCCGTTGTCAGGCCTTGGTAGAGGAGGCAGCTGAAAGCCTCCGTGATTCTATGGGGGTCGATCGAACGGTCAAAAAAGAGCTGGATGCCGAGGCCGTCGACCGATGCCACGACCGTTATCGCCAGTGCCTCTGCGTCAACCGAGGTGGTGAACTCACCTCGATTTTGACCGTCGCGGATGAAGTCCGAGATGAGATTGCGGAAGAAGGTGTAGCTGGCGACAACGGCCCGGCGGTACTTTTCTTCGAAGTCCTTGCCGCGAGAGGCGGCCCAGAAATCGAGGATCACCGGTTGCAGGTCGACCTGTTCCGAGATCACCTCGGCGCCAAGACGCAGTAGTTTGTGCAACTGCTCCTCGGTCGAACCGCCGGCGGCGAGGGCGGCGTCCATTCGCGTCGAGATGTCCATGTTGATGGACTCGAAGACCGCAAAGAGAAGCTCCTCCTTCGACGTGAAGTACTCGTAGACGGTTCCCTTGCCGATTCCGGCGCGCTCGGCGATGTCGGCGACCCTGGTCGAGGCATATCCCTTCTCGGCGAAGACCTCCGTTGCCGCCTGCACGAGGCGGGGGCGCTTGTCGCCGCGGGTTGTCACAGTAGAAATCACGTCTCACTCCCAAGACCGACTGACCGGTCGGTCAGTTGAGACGGCAAGATATGCCGGGGTGCGGAAGATGTCAAGGGCGTTGAACGTCAAACGTTAAACGTCCCCGCCCACCGGACCGTGATCGCGTTGGGTCACATCGTCTGAATGGCCTCGCTCCAAAGAGCTATTGCGGATCCCGACAGCGGAACGTTGAGGAGCACAACCTTCAAACGTTCAACGTTTAGACGTTCTAACGATTGGCGCTTCACACCTCCCGCAGTTTCCATCGGCCTCGGCGGAAGACGAGGATACCGATCACGGCGATCAGCGACTCGGCGACGGTGATGGCGATGAAGACGCCGGTGGGGCCGAAATCTGTCCCATACGCCAGGCCATAGGCGATGGGAATCTGAAAGAGCCAGTAGCAGAAGAAGTTGATGACAGAGGGAGTGTAGGTGTCACCGGCGCCGTTGAAGGCCTGCACCATGACCATGCCCCAGGCGTAGAAGGGGTATCCGAAAGAGACCCACCGCAGGCAGGAAACACCGTATCGCACGACGTCGGGCTCCCGTGAGAAGATACGGATCAGCGGTCCAGCCAGAATGATGAACACCACCGCCACGCCGAGCAGGAAGAGGCTGTTGTATATCCCGGCCCGCCATACCGAGGCCTCCGCGCGATCGGGTTGCCCGGCGCCGAGGTTCTGGCCGACGAGGGTGGCGGCGGCGTTTGCCAGGCCCCATGACGGCAGAATCGCGAAGACGACGAGCCTGATGGCGAGAGTGTAGCCGGCGACCGCGGCGGGACCGAAGCCACCGATTATCCACACCAGGAAGACCCAGCTCGAGGTGCCGATCAAGAATTGGAGGATGCCGCCCACCGAGAGGCGGAAGAGACGAAGGATGATGCGCGGCTGCGGCACGATGTCGGAGATCCGAATGCGGATCCGGCTGCCGCCTCGAAAGAGGACCCAGAGCTGGATCGCGACGCCGACGCCGCGCCCGATCGTCGTGGCGACGGCCGCCCCCGTCACCCCGAGCTCCGGAAAGGGCCCGAGACCGAAGATCAGACACGGGTCGAGGATGATGTTGATGCCGTTGGCGATCCACAGGACGCGCATCGCGATAGCGGCGTCGCCGGCGCCGCGGAAGACCGCGTTGAGCAGGAAGATCAGCATGATGGTCGCCGAGCCGCCGAAGAGCACTCGGGTGTAGCCGTGACCCGTGGCCACCAGCTCGGGGGACCCACCCATGAGCGCGAGGAGATCCTTGGCAAAGATCAAACCGGGCACCGCGACTGCCGCCGACAGCACCAGACCGAGGAGGATCGATTGCGCTGCGGCGGTGCGCGCGCCCGCGGTGTCGCGCTCGCCGACCCGTCGCGCCACCATCGCCGTGGTTGCCATGCCGGTGCCTATGGCGATCGCGAAGAGCAGGGTGATCATGGCCTCGGTGAGGCCCACGGTCGCCAGGGCGTCGGTGCCGAGTCGGGAGACGAAGAAGGCGTCGGTGAGCGCGAAGACCGATTCCATCACCATCTCGAGCACCATCGGGATGGCGAGCAGGATGACCGCCCGGCCGATCGGGCCGGTAGTGAAGTCCAGCTCCTTGCCGGTCAGGGCGAGCCTGACTGTTGCCCGCACGCCGATTTGGGGCGGAGCTTCCCTCTTGGGTTCAGTCGGAGTGTTTGTCCCTGCCATGTCCACCTACCATACGTGACCATGCTCAACGAGTTGCTGAATTGGGCGAATGGGTGCGCTGACCGGAGGTGCCTGGCATCCCGACACGACGTTGTCCTCAACATCATGTCGGCGTGCCTGGCATCCTCTCGTGGACGCCCGTTGAAGAACAAGCCCCCTCGCCGTCGGAAGCGCGTAGCCAGAATGCGATGGCCATCCGGGAACAACTCGGTCACAATCGGCGTATTGTGAGACAGGGGCGCGATTGCGCCGAAGGAGGAACACATGGCTCAGACTTCAAAAGGGACGGTGGCCGGCGTGCTCGACATCATTGCCGGAATCTCGGGGCTCGTGGGTGGCATACCGTTGCTCGTGATCGCGATTGTCGGCAGCGGTGTGTTGGGGACTCTTCCCAATCCCGAAATCCGTCCGTTGGCGATTCTCCCGCTGGCCATCTTCTTGCCGCTGGCCCTGCTCTGCTTTTTCTCGGGCGTGATCGCGATCATGGGCGGCATCGCCGCTTTCAACCGCCGAAGGTGGGGGTTGGCCGTGGCGGGCTCGATCGCCGCGGTCTTTGGTTTCTTCCCGGTCGGTATCGCGGCGGTGATCTTCACCATCCTCGCCGAGCCTGAGTTCCGCTCGGCTGGCTGACGAGGCCGGTATGTCCAAGACCACGTCGAAAGTCCTGACGGGGTGTGGAATCGGTTGTCTCCTGGCGATCGTCCTGGTCGTCGGTTTTGGATGGATGGGCTACCGGTGGGCGCGGCTGGCTGCGGATGCCGTGGAGTCTGCGGGACAGTCCGAAGCCCGGCTCGAGGAGAGATTCGGCCAGGTCCGCGATTTCCGACCGCCCATTGATGGCCGGATCCCGGCCGATCGCATGGAGGCATTCCTCGTCATCCGCGAATCCCTCGCGGCTCAAAGGACCGCGTTGGAAGAGGCAATTTCCGGGCTCGCACCGGGCGAAGGCGAAAGCGGCATGACCGGTGGCCTGCGGGCCGCCAGAGCGGGGGCGCGGATGGCGCCGCGGGCCCTCGATTTTTCCCGTGCCCGCAACGAGTCGATGCTTTCGGTCGGGATGGGTTTCGGCGAGTACACATGGATCTATTGGCTCACATATGATGCGTGGCTCGGGAATCCCGCCGATGCGTCCACATTGCACGATCTCATGGCTGAACGCTCCACATCCGACGGCTCGGTCCAGTTTCATTTTGGAGGAGGCATGGAACCCGAACGCATCACCTGGCGGCTGCGCCGTGACGTTACGGCGATGCTCCGCAATCTCGAGGAAGATCTCGCCCTCGATAGCGAACCCAGCGGGCTGCGAGAGCTGGTGGCCGTGGAGCTTCAGGCGCTAGCGGCCGACCCTGCGCGAATCCCGTGGGAGGATGGTTTGCCGGAGGAATTTGCGGTCGGGCTCGAGCCATACCGGGATCGGCTCGAAGCGACCTACTCGCCGGCAACCAACCCGTTCGAGCTCCTGGAGCTCGATTGAGGCTCTCCCGCCCATCTCACCACCAAGACACCAAGAGTTTTTCTTTGGTGTCCTTGGTGCCTTGGTGGTTCATTGCGACGATCGGGCGCGCTAGAATCTTTCGCAGAGGTTTCTTGAATGACCGACTCCGAAGGACGCATCCGTCTCAACCCGGATATCGCAAAGGTCGTCTGTTCGGTCACCGGCTCCGAGACTGAGGCCAGAGAGTCCGGCCGGCCGCTCGGTCTGTGCGGCTGCTGCCCCCCTCCGGGGAAACCCCTGGTGGTCGTCTACAAGCTGGACGTGATCCGCGAGCGGATCGGGGACGCGGGCTGGGGGGCGGCCCCTGGAATCTGGCGGTACGGCGCCCTGCTACCGGTGCTGGGGCTGCCCTCGTCGTATGCCCCCGATGTCGGGCTGACGCAGGTGGTCCGGAACGAGCCGCTCGCCGGAGAGAACGGCGTCGATCTCTATTTAAAGTACGAGGGCTCCAATCCTACCGGGAGCTTCAAGGACCGCGGGCTGGCGGTCGGCATAGCGCTCGGCGTCGCGTGCGGCGCGAAGCGCTTCTGCCTTCCCACGCAGGGCAACGCGGGGGTGGCGGCGGCTCTGTTCTCGACTCGCCTCAGTCTTCCGGGATGCCTGGTCTATATGCCGGAGGACTACAGGGGCGGCCTCTACCATCGTGAGGCGGAGCTCTTTGGCGCCGAGGTGCGGTTTGCCGGCGCCAATATTGCTGCCGCAGGAAAAGTCATGAGGAAAGCCCATGCGAAGGAGCTCGCGAGCGGCCAACTGGTCGATATGTCGACCTTCTTCGAGCCCGGTCGCCTGGAGGGGAAGAAGACCATGGGTTTCGAGATCGTCGAGGACTTCGGACCGGAGAAGCTGCCCGATTGGATCATCTACCCAACCGGTGGGGGCACGGGTCTGGTGGGCATCTGGAAGGCCTTCCAGGAGCTCATCGCCCTTGGCCGGCTCGATTCCACCGAGCATCAACTTCCGCGCATGGTGGCTGTGCAGTCCGAGAACTGCGCGCCGGTGATCGAGGCGTTTCACCGCGGTCTCGACCATGTGGAGCCGGTGGAGTCGGAGGGCACCGTCGCCGACGGGCTCGACGTGCCAGGGGCCATCATGGGCCATGGCATCCTGGCGACCATCCGCGAGTCGGGCGGCACCGCGGTGGCGGTGTCTGAGGCAGCGATCCTCGATGCCTTTCGCGTCCTCGGCCGGAACGGGGTCGCGGCCAGCTACGAAGGGGCGGCGACCCTGGCGGCGCTGCGCAAACTGCGCGCAGACGGGCTCATCGCGGTCGGTAGCCGGGTGCTCCTGCTGCTGACTGCGAACCACTTCGTATCGCTGGGGCGGGGATCAAGTTAAATCATCCGCTACCGAGCTTGCAGGCCCCTCGACCGTGCTTCTCCAAATATCGCTGGTGCGACTCCTCGGCCCGCCAGAAGGTCGGCGCCGGTTCGATGACGGTGACAATGGGGCGGTTGAACGAACCGGCGGCCTCGAGTTTCGCCATCGAAGCTTTCGCGGCGGCCTCCTGTTCCGGTGTGTGAAAGAAGATCACCGACCGGTACTGGTCGCCGACATCAGGGCCCTGACGGTTGAGCTGGGTGGGATCGTGGAGGCGCCAGAAAGCGTCGAGGAGCTTGTCATACGAGACCCAAGCCGCGTCGTACTCGACCTGCACGACCTCGGCATGGCCCGTGCCGTGCGAACAGATCTCGGCGTATGTTGGCTTTTCGGTCGTCCCTCCCGCATAGCCGGCTGCGGCGTCGGTCACTCCCTCGATCTGCCGGAAAGCCGCCTCGACACCCCAGAAGCACCCAGCGCCGAACATCGCAATTGCCATGCCCCGATCCTCCCACAAACACAACACCGAGCGACGAACCTCTGTTCCAGACCCGTGGCCGCCCGCCGTCCGCGGTCTTCGACCGCGGCCATGCGGCCTCGGTCGCCGCGTCCTCCGAGCGCAAGCGCTCGTCGGCCGCGCTCGACCTCGCCCGCTGCGCGCCTTTGGCGCGCCGGCGGGCTACATTCGGGTGAGCCGACGCCCTCATCCTCTATTTTCCCCGCCCCCACCCCCCGCCCACCCACCCTCGGAAAGCCACGTCGGGCCGGGCCCGCCGCGACTTTCCGAGAGGTAGGAGTG
>Ga0164313_10001440_pt1 | contig 20986 bp, 17 predicted proteins | sample GuaBasSedimGuay4_FD_113735 | JGI IMG/M metagenome (GOLD analysis project Ga0164313, IMG submission 113735) | Subseafloor sediment microbial communities from Guaymas Basin, Gulf of California, Mexico - Guay4, Core 4569-4, 0-3 cm | ecosystem: Environmental > Aquatic > Marine > Hydrothermal vents... | reverse complement strand
TTTCCGTCCTTTCCGTCGTTGCGGCGTCATAAATCAATGAGGGCCCGGGTTTCGTACCCAGGGCCGGTGAAATCGATAAGCGGAATCGGGGGGGAGCCCTTTTCGCTGCCTTACTGGTGTTGGGCGATGCCAGGGCGGCGGCCGACGAGTTTGGATTCCCCCCTTTCCTCATTTGGTTGTGTGGTGGATTGGGAGATCCGAAATGCCCGGGGCCAGGTGATGTCCTCAGGAGGCACGCGCCTGCCGGCAATCTACAACGGAGTGTGCATGGGGGATATGGATGGGCGGCCTGTGGCTACGGGTCGTTCTCGGAGAGGTTGACCATCCCTGCCCCGGGCACGGTATCGCCAAAATCGTACTGTTATATTGAACATCATCCAGTAATCAGAAACGCCAGACGAGACCCATGGCCGGACCTTGGGCGGTGGCCGTGACCACGGGCCTCGGTCCGCCGTAACTCTCATGCAAAAGCACCACGCATCGCGCCACCGCCGTTCCGAAGGCCGCACTCACGATCACGTCGCTGGTCCAGTGGGCATCACTCATCACCCGCTGAACACCGACAGACGTGGCAATGGTATAGGCGCCGATGCTGAACCAGGTACGGTTCGCGTGGTGTGAAAGAATGGTCGCCAACTGGAAAATGTTGATGGCGTGGCCGCTGGGGAAGCTGGTGGCGTCGTCGTTGCCCCATGAGTAGGGCCCTTTTTCCTCGTGCGGCCGCGCCCGCCCGGCCAGTGTATTGGCCACGTTCTTGCCCATGCCTGCGATGAAATGGGCCTCGAGAATTTCGGCGAAAATGCGGGTGGCCTTGTCCTGCTGCGCTATGTAACTCACTGCCAGTCCGCCCAGGTAGTACTTGTTCATCACGCCCATGTGTCCCACCGGCTCGAAGAATTCCCCCATTTCATGAAACCATTTGATACCCGGGGTGTCGCGCGAGTCCTGTAGCGTATCGAGGATTTCCTGGTCGTTGGCGTACACCACGGCTGTGACGGCAAATATGCCTCCCCAGACGAGGGCCTGACGTCCGGTCAGGCGCAGGGGGGAAGTAAGGATATAGCCTGTGTCGTAGAGAAAGACCTTGCCCGCATAGTACCCGTCCCGAAAAAATCCGCGTTCCGGGGGCGGGCCGGGGTCGGCTGCGGCGAATGATGCACAGAGCGGGATCTGCAGGGCAACCAGCCAAATGAGGATCGATCGCACGTAGGGCGACACCTTTCGTTGGGAATCAGGAGACCAGGAACCCAGGATAACCGCAGCGGGGCCATTCGTCACGGCAAAGCCAAGCGAGGCCGTATATTCAGGTCTTTTTGGACCCTTTTAATCCTGTTTTGTGATAGTATTATTTACTTCGGTATACAGACAACCGTCATTTCGGCCATAAGTCATTTTAAATCAATAGAAATCAAGGAGAATACTTTATGGGTTACCCTAATCCCAAACCCGAATTTCCCTCTCCTATACTCCAAAAAACTACTTCTCGACGCCAGGCAATCAAGACTCTTGGCGGGCTGGCGGGGCTGCTGGCCATGAGCCAGTTCGGCATCGGCTGCGGGTCGGACGATTCGCCCACGGACCCCGGTCCGGCAGCCAAGGGTGATCCGCTGGTCCTTTTCGTGCCGGGATTCATGTCCCAACTCTACACGGCGTTCAGCACCTATGGTGAAGAAGGGATCAACGCCCAGCTCAGGGCGGTCGCCCGTACGGTGCCCGTCATCGGGGACCGAATTGCCGCGGCCCTGCCCACCATCCACCTTCCCATAAGGTCGGGCGGATTCATCTCCTTCGACAGCCTGATGGATCAATACATTGCCCAGGAGATCGACTTCGTCGACATGTCCAGCCAGCCCGGGTTTAACACCCAGGGTGGGGCGGTTGAAAACGGCCTGGCCATCGCCGCCTTTTTGAATGGACTCGGCAACAAGAGCGTCACCATTCTCTCTCACAGCAAGGGTGGATTGGACACTTTGCAGGCCCTGTTGGAGAACCGGGACCTGTGGGGTAAAATCGTTACCGGATGGGTGGCCCTGCAGCCGCCCTTCCACGGGACGCCGGTGGCCGACAACATTCCCGCCCCCCTGGCGGGTCCCCTGCTGAGGGCCTTCGGGGGCGACCAGCAATCACTCCTGGATCTGAAGACCGATGTGCGGCAGCAGTACATGAGCGGCCGGGCCAACGCCATTGCTGAACTGACCGGGACCATTCCCGTCACAACCTGTCATTCGTCCTTCACTACATCGCCGGCCCAGAGTATCCAGACCGCGGCGGTGAACTTCGCCAGGAATGTCATCAATGCGGGCCTGTTGCGGCAGATTGCAGTCATCGTCGCGGCCAATCTTCTGAATCCGGCCAAAGCCGTTGCCGATTCCGTCGCCCTGATCCGGGCAAGGGCCAATCAACTTGTGTCCGGCGTCATGAGTAATGTTCCCATGATGGGCTTGAGTAATCTGACGATGCAGGAATCCAACGACGGTCTGGTCCCTGTCTCCAGCACCGCGTTGTCCGGAGCAACCGCGGTCCAGTTGACTCCGCAGGCGGATCACGCCGGTCCGGTGATGGACGTCACGCCGTTCAAGAACTTCTGGACCGCCGGATACCGGAACTCGGTTACCGCTGATTTGGTGGAGAACGCGCGGGAAAAAACGATTCCGGCTTAGGCCGGCCCGGCCGGCCCAGAGTCAGAACCCCAGCGTCAATCCGGCACTGAAGTTCCAGCGTTTCAGGTGGATGCTCTGGATCGAATCTTGTCGGAGGTCCTCCTCATTGATCAGGAGCAGCCAGGACTCGACGCCCATGTTGTTCTGAGTATGGGTCGCTTCCAGGACCAGGCTGACGTCCACCCCCGAGGGAAAGGGCGCAAGGCTGCTGACCACGTTTAATTCAAGGCCGGCACCGGCGTTCCAGCTGTTGGGCATCATGTCGCTGAAGGAATTGAAGGAGGGCTGGTTGATCCACTCGCCCGTATGGTTGTCCAGAAGCTCACCATTGAAGTGCATGTCCTCCACACGGTACCAGGTCCAGCCGTAGCCCAGCTTCACGTAGGGCTTGAATCCTCCCCTGAAGATATCGAACCGGAAACTGCCGGCGTATTCCCAGAGATGGAACACGGAATCAACCGTCAATACGTCTCCATCGGTTGTGTTGATCGTCGCCCCCAGGGGACTCTTGGAATGCAGCAACGTGTTCTGGGTGGCAAATCCCTTGCCCATGAAAAAACTCACCTGCCACCACCATTCCAGGGGGTCGGTTTTTTTGATTTCGCTCTCACCGACGCCGTTCGGGGCGGCAAGCCCGATCCTGGTCAGGAGTTCAATCCCCGAATCTCCGTTGAACAGCAAAATGCTCATATCGTCGTTGAACCTCAACCGGGTGACACCCATGTTGACCCCCACAAACCTGGTGGGGATGTTTTCCGAGGGGAAAAACACCGGGTCGTTACGCTGCAGGATTTTGCGGAAGGGATAGGCGGCCAGTCGCCAGACGAAATCGATGGGCGGCATGCTGGCCAGAACCGGCAGGGTCAGATTCAGGAAGCCCCAGCTGTTGACGAAGGAATCCTGCAGCCCGAGGGGAAACAGGGTCTCGAACATGTGGGGGTAGTATTGATGGGCCCCGCCCTCGGACCCGGACCGGTTCCAATGGGGTTGGAACATGGGCCCCATCGGAGCGAGGTTGCCCGTTTCCGCGTGGGGAATGATGCCCGCGAAGGGGGATTCGGTGGCGGGGTAACCCCAGCGGACCGGCAGCAACATCCAGAACCAGTCGCGCCTGGCGACCGGGTCGGTCATCACCGGCTCGATCACCCGTTCCCAGTCCGGCCATACCTCGACCCTGTCGGTGGTGGTGTAGGGCACGGCGTCCCCGCGGCCGAACCGGGTCTGGTCGGCTCCGGTGATGTCTCCTTTTTTCTCGGCATACCACTCGCGGGGGTCGAGTTGGCCATTGATCTGTTCGGTGGCTCCCCCCGGACCGATGTCCTTGAAAAGGCCGGGATAGGGATAGGTCCCGTGGGAGTCCCGGTTCTTGCCGCCCGGTGCGGCCAGCACCTGGTCAAACCCCTTGTTGTCCGCCCCGATGAAACAGATCGGATGGGTGTTGACCACCGTTTCCTCCTGATCCCACCACGCGGCGTACCGGCGCCACTTCCAGAGCGTATGCTCCCCGTTTCTTTCCGCTACCTTGGACTGCATTTCCTGTTTCCAGTCCTCGACCCCGAGATAGACGTTGGGACTGGAGTAATCCATGCGATAAACCTGGTAATGGAAATAGTAATCGATGGACTTGATGACCAGCGGGTCGCTTTCCTTCTCTCCGTACAGAGTGCCCTGAGCCAGGATCCCGCGGATCTGGTCGGCGGTCAGCAGGGAGGTCACGCTGCCAATGGGGGAGATCATGACGTTGATGTGTTCCCAGTCACCCTCGTGATTATTGCCTCCATCGTTGGTCGGATAGAAAAAATAGTATTGCAGCACGAATTGGTATCCCAGGACCCCTTCCCGTGGGGAGCGCACCTCCTGGATGAACGGGTGCATGTAGACCTTGAGGAATTCCCGGTACTTCCGGGGCAGGACCTGGGAAAAACCGTTTTCGAATTCCATTTTCCAGGACTCGGGGCTATCACCCGGCCAATCGAAGAACATCACCTGGAATTCACCCTGGTCCGGTGCGCGGGATCTGGGATTCAGGGCTTCGAAATCCGGGTCGCGGGGGTCGAACCGCTCCAGCATTTCAGTCAAAAGACAGTCGCCGGAGGAATCGTAGCGGCGGTCGGCCGCGGTGGTGGAATCACAGGGCTGGTCCACCAGGGTGTTCAGGTTGACCATGTCCGAGCGGAGCAGTTCCTTGGGATTTCCCAAAAGGCTCCAGGTATCGACATGAAGGTTGGATGATTGCGCCTGGTCCATGAACAGCCGGAAGTCCATGGGCAGATTGGTGGAATTAAGCACCATGACGGGGCCGAACCGGGCGCCCAGGGCCTGAAGAAGTTCCTGGCGCGCGTCGTCGATGCCGTCCACCGGCGCGACGTCCCTGTAGCCGGGAGCGTGGCGGTCCCCAAACAGGTTGAAGGCGTCGCTGGAGGAAGTCTGTTCGACCAGCGAGGGATATTCCAGGGGGACATAATTGAGATACTCATTCCGGGGGATGGCCTGACCCAGGGAAACGTTGGCGGATAATACCATCCCGACGGCAACACCAAACAGCCACAGCCTCAATCTCAACCCGTTTGCACCAAACACTCGGATCTCCCTCCGGATGATACCGCCATATAACTTCCTGGCACTTTACCATACCGGGCCCCTATTTGTTATCCAATGCCTCCCGCACCTTGGCGGCAAAGTCGGAAATAAGGAACGGCTTCTGGATGAACCGCACCCCTTCGTCCAGCACCCCGTGATGGGAGATCACGTTGGCTGCGTAGCCGGACATGAACAGGCACCTGAGTTCCGGCAAGGAAGCCTTGAGGGTCTTGACCAGATCCAGTCCACTCATCCCGGGCATGACGACATCGGTGCAAAGCAGGGAAATATCATCAGTGTTTGCCTTAGCCAGGCGAATGGCCTCTTTCGGAGTGGAGGCGCCCAACACTGTGTATCCCAGGTTTTCGAGAACCCTTTCGGTCAGGGCCAGGGTCAGGGGTTCATCTTCCACCAGCAGGATGGTTTCATTGCCTCCCACGGCCGGCGACTCGGGGCCTATTTCCGGCATCCGGTCAGGCTTGGCCGCCTGCCGGGGCAGATAAATCTTGAACGATGTTCCATGGTCCGGTTCGCTGTAGACGTTGATGAAGCCGCTGTTCTGTTTAACGATACCGTAGACCGTCGACAAACCGAGGCCGGTGCCTTTGCCCACCTCCTTGGTGGTAAAAAAAGGCTCGTAAAGTCGGTCCAGGGTTTCCTGGTCCATGCCGCAACCGTTGTCGCTGACTTCCAGCAGCACATACTCACCGGGGACAAATCCCGGATGGTCTTCGCAAAAGGCTTCATCGAAGGTCGACCGGCCCGTTTCGATGGTGACCTTGCCCACTCCCTGGATGGCGTCCCGGGCGTTGATGGAAAGGTTGGCCAGGATCTGATCCACCTGCGAAGGATCCATCTTGACGGGCAACACTTCGGCCCCCGCCAGCCAAACGAGTTCGATGTCCTCGCCGATGACCCGCCTCAGCATGTTCAGAATTCCGTCCACGGCGTCGTTCAGATCGAGCACCCTCGGGGCGATGGTTTGTTTGCGGGCGAAAGTCAACAGTTGCCGGGTAAGGTCGGCGGAGCGAAGGGCGGCCAAACGTATATCCGTCAAATCGGCATGCAAAGGCTGTGACGGATCCACCATCTCCAAGGCCATTTCGGCATGGCCGAGAATGACCCCCAGCATATTGTTGAAGTCGTGGGCCACCCCTCCAGCCAATCGTCCGATGGATTCCATCTTCTGGGCCTGCCTAAGCTGTTTCTGCAGCCTCTCCCGTTCAGTGATGTCCTCACCGGAACTCAAATGCCCTGTTATCTCACCAGCTTCGTTTCTGATGATGGTGTTATGCCAGGCGATGAGTCTTTCTTTCCCGCTGCTGGTCAATACGGGGTTTTCAAAAAACTCGATGGGTTCTATCTCTCCACGAAGCAGCTGCCGGGAAACAGGCTTGACGATTTTGGCGATTCTCTCGGGAACGAAATTCTGGAACCAGTCCCTGCCCAGGACATCGGCCTCATCGTAACCAAGTATTTCGCAGCCCTTTCTGTTGATCAGGGTTACGACACCCTCGGTGTCGATGGCCACCATGATGACGCCGGCGAGGTTCAGGTAGGTCTCCGCCTTTTCCTTTTCCCTGTTCAGCGCTTCTTCAACCTTCATGCATTCGGCAAGGGCGTTTTCCAGCTCGGCAATGCGCTTCTGCAGCTCGCCGATGCGGTGATGTGAATCTGTTTTGTCGTTCATGTCGCGCATACCCGTTTCCAGGGACAAGAACCGTGACCACCGGCCAGTTGGGAACAATTTATAATCACACAATAAGACTAGGTCTTTAGACCTGCCAAAAATTCCACAGCATTCACTTAATACACCAGAAGGTCCGCACATGATGCGGCCGTTTGGGAAAGACCGGAAAATCCAAGGGGGGGCGCAGGTCGGTGACCTCCCGGAAATGATCTTCCAGCGCGCGGCGGTAGAAGGCGTGGTTTCCCGAGCGGTGGTTGTTGGCGAAGACGGCAATTCCGCCCGGTTCCATCAGGCCGGCGGCCTGGGCGGCCAGACGCGGCCACTCGGATTCGAGTAAAAACTTCCCGCCGTCCTTTGCCGAAGCGAACACCGGCGGGTCGCAGACCACCAGATCCAGCGGTTGGAATTCCCCGGGTTTTTCATCCCGCCGGCGTTCCTGGCGCAGCAGCCACTTGCGAACATCCTCCTGGATGAACTTGCCGCGTCCGCCCTCCTTCAAACCGTTCAGGTCGAAATTGGTTTTGCCTGTGTTCAATCCGGCCCGTGCCGTGTCCACCGAAAAAGCGACCTCGGCCTCGGCCGCGACGGCGGCCACCGAAAACGAACAGGTATAGGCGAAGAGATTGGCCAGCCTCTTGCCGGCCGCCACCAGGGCCAGGCGACGCCGGGTGTCGCGCTGATCGAGAAACAGGCCGACATGCTGGGTCTTCGTAAGGCTGACTTCGTACTTCAAGCCGTGTTCGCTGACCGTGAAAATATCCGGTGGTGTTTCGCCCATGACCCTGGTTTCAACGACCAGAGCGCGTTGGTGAGGGTTGCGCCGGTGCGTTCGGATGACTCCGCCCCGACAACCGTGGGCGGCAGTCACTTCGTCGAGCACAGGGTGCAGAAGTTTGGTCAGTTTTTCCGCCGAAGAAGTTTCGTCGAACCAGGTGGCGTTGAACCAGTCGCCAAAAACTTCGACGGCAGCCGGCAGGCCGGCGATTTCATCCCGGTGGACAACGCGGAAGGCATCCGAAACGGTGGCCGGCCAGTTGCCCCGGCGATCCCGGCACACCGCGAACGCGGATGAAGCACCCGAAGCCAGGGCGATAAAAGAGGCGGGGTCCGTAGCGACCAGGGGCTCTTTGATTTCCGGCCAACGAGCCTCGGCGCAGTGCAGCATCAGGCGGGGAAAATCCGCGCCGCCATATTCCTCGTCGCCCAGGACGGGAATTCCGCTCGCGGCCGCGTGCCGGCGGATCTGGTGCCGGCGTCCACGGGTGATTTCGGCGCGGTACCGGACCAGGTCCCCCCGGGGGGTCTTTTCCAGACGCTGAAACCGGGTGGTGGCGGGTTTGCCGTCGAGTTCGTCTTTCCGGGTCCAGGTTTTTCCCGCACCACCGGCCGACGAATCCACCGCTGAAAAAAATTCGTAGATCTTGATCGCGTCACCGGACTCGTGGATCTCCTCGGCACGGGCCGAAGCATGGGCGTCCAGCGCCAGCAGCAGCACCCCGCTGGTGCCGCGGTCCAGGCGCGAAACCACGTGGGTTTTCAAGCCAAGGTGAAGTTCCAGCCACTCGACGGCGCCCAGTTCACCGGGTTTGCCGGCATGGGTGGCCATACCGGAGGGTTTGTCGACGACCAGCCAGTTATTGTCCTGGTGGATGATCATGACGCTCCGTCCAGAAAAAGGCTTAGCAAGGCAACCCATTCCCCATCCAGCGCCCGGCCCCGGTTGCGCCCGTAGAACAGGTGGAGTTTTTCCAGTCTGGCAGGTTTTTCCAGCCCCTCGGCGAGGGCGTTATCCATCACCGCCTGGGCTTCGACAGGGCGGGAACCCCAGCGGAACAGTTCGTTTCCCTCGGGATCGAAGGCCACCAGCATGGGGATGCTGCGTTTGCCATCGGTCAGGTAGCGGTCCATTATTTCCGGGTTGTCGTCCCGCAGAAAATGCCGGAGGGTGATATCGGGAGCGTTCCCGGCCATGATTTCCAAACAGGGTACGTTCTGGGCCGAGTCCCCACACCAGGGCTCGGTCAACACCATCCAGAACTGGGGTCGGTCGATACGGGCCAGAAGGGTCGCCAACTCCGCGGACGGCTTCCAGGTGCGCTGGATGCGACCGACCCGGTGCAGATTCAACTTGGCGAATCCCGCCCGTTCGGCGTCCAGACCTTCGAGGGTGGCTGGATCGACCGCGGCCTGCTGTTCCATGACTTTTCCATAGTCCTGGGGCGTCAGTCCCGTGGCGGTGACCATTGCAATAAACTCAGTGTTCAAGGGGAACCTCCATTCAAAGCCAAACTATCAGACCATCTGGTGGTTGTCGCAGACGAAATGGGAACGTAGAATTTCATATCATGATGAATCGGAAACCAGATATCTCACTAATCCCGTGCCTGACCATGTTCCTGTGCCTGGTTCTGCTTACAGGTTGCGGCCTGAAGACGGGTTACGCGCCCTCGAGTGTGACCGTTCACCGGGGTGCGGTTAATGCCAACGCACCGGCACCCATCGACAGCGTGCGCGTGGTGTCCTGGAACATCCGGTACGGGGAAAATTTAGAACAGGCCATTGATGAAATCCGCGCCAATCCCGAATTGGCCGGTGCGGACATCATCCTGCTGCAGGAAATGGGTCCCGACGGCACCAGGCGCATGGCTGAGGAACTGGGTATGCACCACATCTATGGTGGGGCCGCGGTTCATCCCCACCACAAAAAGCTGTTTGGCAACGCGGTGCTGTCGCGGTGGCCCATCATAAACGACAAGGTACTCATCCTGCCGCACGAGACCCTGCTGACCGGGCACCGCCGCATCGCCGTGGCGGCGGACATCGACCTGGGCGGCATGACGGTGCGCGCCATCAGTATTCACACCGCGACGGTGGTCATGGACCAGGAAAAAAGAATCGAGCAGGCCAAGGCCGCCCGCGACAGTCTGGGTGGTTTTGCCGGGCCCGTGGTCATCGGGGGGGATTATAATACAGTCAGCGAATACGATGTAACGCTTCTGCGCCAGGTCATGCGGCGCCTGCGCATGAAGACGGTGCGGTTGCCGGCGGGCCCTACTATTTCGAACAAATACAAAAAGCTGCCCGGTTCGGAATCAGTACTGGATCATATTTTCTGCAAGGAATTCGAGCCGGGTTCCCGGGGGGTCGTTCGTCAGGCCCTGGCCAGCGATCATTATCCCATCTGGGCGGTATTGGCCGTGCCGAAGCCTGAGGATAGAGCAAAAAAGGAAAATTCCCCGTAAACAGGATCGGCATCTTCCCTTATATTGAAGGCCGGGGCATTACCATCCATTTTTTACAACCGGTCGTATAGATGAACCATCCCGGTAGTTTTTCACCTCAGTTCCGTCTGGACCAGTGGCTGGTGCGGCCTGCCCTGAACCGGGTCAGCGGTCCGCAGGGCGATGTCCAGATCGAGCCGCGCGTCATGAAGGTGCTGCTGGTTCTGGCCGCAAAGCCGGGGAAGGTGGTTTCGCGCCTGGATCTGCTGGACGAGGTGTGGACCGACGCGGTGGTGGGCGAGGAGATCCTGACCCGGGCCATATCGGAATTGCGCCGGGTGTTCGGGGACAGCGCCCGCACGCCTCTTTATATTGAGACGATCCGGCACCACGGGTACCGGCTGATCGCCGAGGTCACTCCGGTCGAGGAAGAAGACCCGGTTCCCGCGCTGGAAACCCATATCGAGCCCGCTGCCGCGGCGGCGTCCATCCCCAATAAGGACCGGCGCAACTGGATCAGGCTCCTGGCTGTCGCCGCGGTCCTGGTTCTTTTGGCCGTGTTTGTCCCGAAACTTCTGGATACCGGTTCCAGTGAAAAATCTTCACCTGACCGGGTCGGGCCCCCGTCAGCCATCCCCGTCACCAGTTATCCGGGCAGGGAGCAGTATCCCGCCCTGTCGCCCGACGGCACGCGGGTGGCTTTTTCCTGGGCGGGTCCCGACGGCGACAACATCGATATCTATATCAAGCAGCGGAATTCGGAATCCACCCTGCGCCTGACCGACGAGGCGGGATGGGCCGCCTGGCCCGCCTGGTCTCCCGACGGCCAAACGGTGGCCTATGTCCAGGGATCGGCTCCGGTGAATGTGATTTGCCTGGTTCCATCCCTGGGGGGAGCCGTGCGGCAGGTGCACGAAGTGGACGGCTGGGTCGAGGGACTGGACTGGTCCCCGGATGGTACGAAGCTGGTTTTTTCAGCGCGGAGCGTCGAGTCCCAAAGCCACCGGATTTTTGTTCTCGACATCGCCGATTTCGAGGTTCGGCCCCTTGCCCTGGAGCGGCCCCATTCGGTGGGCGATTTCCAGCCCCGCTTTGCCCCCGATGGCCTCACCCTGGCCTGGATCGGTCTGGATCAGGGCGGTCGCAACGCCATTTTTACCGCCCCGGCTGATGGCGGCGCGGCGACTCCCGTGATCGAGGGCATGTCCGCTTTGCAGGGCCTGGCCTGGACCGCCGATGGGCAAGCGCTGGTCTACGCCTCCGCTCCGGAAGGCCGGTTCGATTTATGGCGCGTGGCGGCGGACGGCGGTCGACCCGTCTGGATTCCCACACCGGGCGAATTCGCCTGGAACCCGACCATTGCCCGCACCACAGGCGAATTGATTTACGAGGAAGTCCAGGCCGACCAGGATTTATGGCGGATCCGGATTGTGGGTCGCGACCCCTGGCAACTGGAAACCGGACCCTTCACCAGATCGACCCGCTGGGAATACGAGGCGGATTTCAGTCCCGATGGCCGCAGGGTGGTGTTCGTGTCTGCCCGTTCGGGAAAACCGGAATTGTGGCTGGTCGATCTCGACGGCGGGAACCTGCGGCGTTTGACTTCGCTGGGAGCGGCATCGGTCAGCAATCCGCGCTGGGCTCCCGGTGGGAGGCGGATCGCCTTCAACGCCATGGTGGACGGCACCAATGAAATCATGTTGATCGAGGTTCGCGGGGGCGAACCCGAAACCATGGCCAGGGGCAGTGGCCAGGAGGTCTTTTCCGATTGGTGCTCCGACGGTGAACATCTGCTGGTCGGCGCCGACCGGGGTGATGGATGGCAGATATTCCGGCAGCCCCCGTCCGGCGGTCCGGGGATCGCGCTGACCACCGCCGGAGGCCTGGTTGCCGCGGAGTCTTCCGACGGGAAAATGCTGTATTTCACCCGGCCGGGAATTTCCGGACTGTGGCGCCTGGCGCTGTCCGGAGGTGGATCCGGTACGGAAGCCGAACTGGTCATCCCTGATCTATTGTCTCAGGATCGCCGGAATTGGCGCCTGGTGGGGGATAAAAACCAGGGAAACCGTATCGCCTGGGTATTGCGGGTCCAGAACAGCGCTTTTCTGATGTTCCACGATTTAACCAGCGGAGAATCGTCGATCCTGAGCGAATTGCCGGGGCTGGCGGGTTCGGGACTGGCCCTGTCCCCCGGTGGGCAGGACATTATCTACGCCCGGACCGATAATATGTCCGCCGACCTAATGCTTCTGGAGGGCTCATTGCCCTGAGGGTGATTTTTTATTGAAGTTTTCCTCGATATTTCTGTTTTTTTAACCACATGCAAACAAACAACATACTCGCGAATCCCTTAACCTTCAGGCGATCTTAAGGTTTCCTTCAGGCGCGATTTCCGGAAAAGTCGTTTTGTCACCCACGTGAGTAGCTGGCGCACCCCGTCGGCGATCACGAAACGGGAGGTCAAGCAAGTCGCGTTTCATTTCATCTGACTCAATGGGATTCTTAATCACCTGGTCACCATCAGGGTCCCACACGAGGAATGGAGCCGGCCGCGATTGAATCGAGATTCGGGAAACATGCCCCCCTGGAAATCGGTTCGCAGCTGGCTGGTAGCGATCTTGGCCTCCTGTATCAAAAATTCTCGAATCCGGCCGGTCGTAATTCTGAACTGGACCATTTCCGATCCCCCTCGGTGTTCGCTCAGAGGGCCGGCTGGTAAATAAAAATGCCCGGGCTTTGGCCCGGGCCTTTTTATGCCGTGATCACACGATTGAAACCTAACAGGCTGTTAGCCGAGATATTCGGCCAGTACCTGCCCTCGGTAGCAATCGCGGATCTTGGCGAAGGCGCGGTTTCGGATCTGCCGGACCCGTTCCCGGGACAGCCTGATGGAGTTCCCGATGACCTCCAGGGACTGGCGGGGCTCGGACCCCAGACCGTAATACCGCTCGATAATGTTGCGCTCCCTGTCGCTCAGCTGATCCAGGACCTGATCCAGTTCGTGGTTCAGGGCCTGTCGTTCCAATCCTTCGGATTGAAGCACCTCGTCGGGGCTGCTGAGGGTTTCGGCCAGGCTGGGGCTGTTCTCCCGGGGAGGCTGGTCGATGCAGATGTTCGGCCGTCCGGCCGCCCGGATCCGGGCCACCTTGCGGGGGGAGATCTCCACCAGTTCGGAAAGTTCCCCGTCCATCACATGACCCATCTTTTTCTGTTCCAGTTTCCGCTCCAGCTTGTTGATGCGGGTGGCTTCCCTGGCCCGGTTGGCCGGAAGGCGCACGGTCCGCGTCTGGTCCTGCAAAGCGGTCTGGATGGTCTGCCGGATCCACCACACGGCGTAGGTGACGAACCGGAAATCCCGTCTTTCGTCGAACCGTTTGGCCGCGGTGATCAGGCCCACGTTGCCTTCGGCGATGAGGTCCATGTAGCTCAGACCGCGGTTCAGGTACCGTTTGGCCACACTGACGACAAAGCGAAGATTCGCGTTCACCATATCGTCCAGGGCTTTGGTATCGCCGCCGCGGATTTTAAAGGCCAGATCGCACTCCTGCTCCCGGGTCAGCAGATCATAACGGGCGATCATGGCCAGGTAGTGCTTGAGCGCCTGGTCATTGCGCCGGTCAATGTTTTGTTCCACCTCGTACATGGCCCTCGCTCCTCATTTATTTGGCTTGGTCGCCTTCAACCGGAAAAATCCGGGTTGCTTGTAACATGAGTGAGTGGGCCCGGCGGGGGATTTATTACAGATATTTTCCAAAAAAAAGACCGACACTGTAAATAGCGTCGGTCCAGCAGTTTAAATTGCTCCAGGGAGCGTTTACCACTCGAGGGAATCTTCCAGGGCCATCAACTGGGTGTCGGATTCGGAAACCCCGTGCCAGTGGCAGCCCATTTTCATGCAGATATAGAAGGAAATCAGCTTCCGCATGGCCGAAACGGTGAACATGGCGGTCCGGCTGCCGCATTCCCCGCACTTCTGTTCGGGAGTCAGGAGGGAATGCCGGCATTTGGGGCAACTCAGATCCTTGATCTCCTCGAAATGAGGCACTTCCACGGTGGATCGATGCGAAAAGACATTCAGATAGGCGCTCAGGCAAAAACGGCCGGTGTTGCCCTCCTGGGTTTCGAGTTCGAAAACGATGTGGTCGTCTTCGATCAGACTTTCCCGGCAATGGGGGCAATAGGAGGCCAAAAACGATCCGCTGGCCATGATTTCCCGGTCGTCCCTGCCCGAAACGGTCGCCTGGACTTCACGGGCGAACAAGGGGCTGGGCACGGGGCCGTTCTCGTCGCGTTCGGGCATGCCAAAGAGGCGGTCCAGGTGGGGAATGTTTTCGTCCAGCTGAATGAAGTGGCGTTTGCAGCCCCGCCGTGTGCAGACGGTGATCTTGCCACCTCCCGTCAGGTCGAGGGTGACCATGGGGTCGTCGCACTTGTTGCAGTCGAAATCGCCGTGCAGCCTGGTGTCGCAGCTGGGGCAGGACAGAAGCATCTGCTGGTTCTCTTCCAGGGTCGCTTCGCATTCGTAAACGCCGCTGCCGTAATAGCTGCTGAACCAGATGGGAACCGTGCGGGGCAGTTTGGGATTGGGTCCGGGTACCTGGATCCGGCACAGGACCGATGGGACGCCTTCGATGAGATGATCCTCATCCATCATGGAATGGCCGCAGTCGGGACAGCTGACTTCGAGCCGGATTCGGTCGGACATGGGATGCCTCCTGGACATCGATGCGGTGGACGGGAACCGGTATTCTACACCAGAATAACTTACGGAGTCACAAAAAAGCCAGAGATAGTTTCAAAGTTTCGCAGAAAAAAGACAGTATCAGGTGGGGGACTAACTGCGGTTGTTTTCCTGGCTCCGGGTGCCCTCGGCCCCGCCATCCAGGAAAAAATAATCGTCATATCCGTGTTTCTGGAGATGGAACTGCAGTCGGGGCAACTCCTGGCCGGATTTGTCGAAAATCAGCAACGTTTTATCCTGGTGGGCCTTACGCGCGGCGAAATTGGGCAGGAATATCTCCATGGGGATGGGGCGCACGTTATCCAGTCCGGGAGGATCGCCATCCGCGGGCAGGAATCCCCCACGAACGTCGATAATCATGACATCCTCGCGTTCCGCGAGAGCGCGAAAATAGGACCAGACCAGCTTGCGGCCCTCGAAATCGTCCATATCCAGGGTAAACGGGCCCGAATCCGCGGGGGAAACCTCACGTGGCGCCGCTTTTTCCGCGCCGCCCTCAAGGGATGCAGTGCCGGTAAAAAGGGCCAATAACGCCATAATCAAGGCAATTGCCGTGCGTGGGGTCACCGAAGTACCTCATTCGGGTGAACAGATGGATTTTTTGCTTCCCCAGTTATCGGCATGGTGGGATTTTTTTTGAATTAAATGTGGCCGTTTCGGGAACCAATCATATACTGCTTCGGTAGGATAACTTTCCAACCACCGACATTGGTTAGCAATGGGGAATTCGATTCCCTGATTTTTACCCGGCCGGACTCGTCGGGTTCTCGAAAGGACAATAGACATGAAGCGATTCACTTACGCGATGGTCATGGCCGTGGCCCTGATTGTAATGGTTTCCTCCTTCGCCATCGCCGGCGATGAAGAGTGCTCCAAGAAGGCCGAGGCCAAAACCGCCAAGGCCGAATGCACCACCGCCGAGAAGGCCGCTTGCGCCACCGCCGCCAGCGCCGAGTGCAAGACTCCCTGTGCCGACAAGGCCGCCTATAAAGCAGCCTCCGCCGACATGGGCAAGTGTTGCACCACGGCCATTGCCGAGGGCAAGGGTTGCCACGGCAAGAGCGCCGACGAACTGAAGGCCACCTACGAGCAGAAGGTCACCTACCAGAAGGCCTCCATTTCGGTGAAGGGCGACATGCACAAGTGCTGCGCCGCTTCCATGGATGCCGGCAAGGGCTGCTGTGGCAAGGACGCCGAAGGCCTGAAGGCCGACTACGACAAGAAGGTCGAGGCCGAAGCCAAGAAGGTCGCGACTACGGAAAAAGAGTCCACCGACAGCTAGGCGGGCTTTTTTGGATCTTCCTGTGGAGGGGAGATCAGCGCGGGTGCCTCAGGGCGCCCGCGTTTTTTTTGGTGTCACCACTTTTCGAGGGCTGCGTATACTCGGGTGACCAGATACTCGATCAGCAGCTGATATTTGTCCGGGAATTCGCGGACATCGAGGAAAGCTCTTTTGGATCTTAAACGAAGATTGCGTGATGGACGCCACAGTCTATGGCTGCGGTTGGCCAGGCGGGGCAATGAAGACGCCTTCAGGCGCCTGTACGGAGAGCTGTACGATCCGGTGGCGGGTTACATCGCCGCCAGATCGGGCAACACCCACGACGCCGAAGACCTGACCAGCCAGGTGTTCCACCGGTTCCTGGAACGTCTCGACCGATTCGAGACGGGCAGGGGGTCGGTCATGACCTGGATCCTGGCCATGGCCCGCAACGCGGTTATCGACCATCACCGGCGATTGGATGCCCACGGGGCGGCCCGCAGGCAGGCGGTGCCGGTGGAGGAACTGGCCGACGTGCTGGCCGCCGATCAACGGGATTCCCTGGGATCCTTGATTCGCGACGAGAACCTGCGGCAGGTGGACCGATTGCTGCGCCGCGAACCGGACGAAGTCCGGGAAATGTTCGCCCTGCGCTTCGGCCAGGGGTTGCGCGTCAGGGAAGTGGCCGCGGTCATGAACCTGGGCGAAGACGCGGTGAAGCAACGGTTCGCGCGCACTTTGACCAAGATCCGGCTTGAGCTGCTGGCGGAAGAACCGGAACCGAAAGGAGGACCGGAATGCATGATCGCAGACTGAACGACGACCTGGCGCGGCTTCATGAACCGGATGTCGCAGGCAGGCCGCGGCCGGAACACCGGCGCGAACTGGAAGACAGCCTCGTTTCCCGTTACCGGACCAACCAGTCCCATAGAAGAAGGTGGCTTATAATGCTCAATCCCTGGAATAGAACTGCTCGTTTCGCCGTTGTCGGCCTGGCCCTGATGATCCTCGGTGTCGGAGCCTGCTCAACATCGACCACCACCGAGGTGGACATGGGCAAGAAGATGACCATCGGGTTTACCGCCAAGGCGGACGCCGACATGATTTCGGTCGACACCGGCCTGTCGAACTTTTTGGATACCCAGCCGGGGATCGAGAATGTCTCGGTTTCCATCAGCCGGACCGATGGCGGGCCCGCCCTCATCGAGGTCATGGCCTGGGGTCAGGACCTGGACGGGGACGCGCTGGTTGCTGAGTTGCGCCGGCAGGTTCCCGAGCTTGAGACTGCGGATATTTCCTTCGAGACCTTGAGCGGCACCATCGAGGAAAGTTATGCCTCCAAGCTGAAGCGTGAGGTTTTCCAGATTGAAGTCGACGGGGCCACCGAAGAAGAGATCCGGGCCCAGATCCTGGCGCAGCTGGCTGAACAGGGTGTGGCCGAGGGGGATGCCGAGGTCGAGGTTATCCAGAAGGACGGCCAGACCGAAATCAAGGTTCAGGTTACCAAGGAAGTTGAGGAGTAAGGAATTTTGATCGTCGGTAAGTGTTGCGCCCCCCGCACCCTTGAGGTGTGGGGGTGTATTTTTTTGTCCCGGGACCAAATAATCAGGTACTTTCCGGGTATGGACAAACTGATATGAACGTAAAGGGGGAAATATTGGAATCATTTGAAATCTATTCGAATTCGGTGGGGCTGCCGTCCAAGCCCAAAAACGGGGATCATGTCGGGCATCTTGTCCTTGAGGATGAAGGGTTGGTGGTCCTGGCCGTGGCCGACGGTGTGGGGGAGCATTTCTGTGACTGGGACGCCTCTCAAACTACAATCAGGTCTGTTCTTCAGCGGTTCGAGGAAGGGGAGGGCGATCTTGAACTCCGGATGGCCGGTGCGGTGGAGTTCGCCCATCAGGAAGTCCAGAATCTGCAGGGGGAGTCGGCCGGGGCCATTTCGACGTTGGTCATGGTCGTATGGGAAATAGGGGAGCCGGAGTGCCGGTTTGTCAGCGTGGGGGATTCGCGGGTGTATCGGGTCGGCCATTCCGGGGTGGATTTGTTGACAGAGGACGATTCCCGCACCGTGCCAGTCAAACGGGACGGGAAGATTGTCATCATAGATGGTGCGGCGGCTTTTTCGAACGCGATTACGGCGGCGGTGGGGACTCGGGAGCCGCTGGATCTGCAGGTGGAAACAGCGGAGTTCCCTTCGGGTGGGATGATGGCTTTGACCTCGGACGGGTGTCATGAACTGGCGGGGTTCCAGGGGTTCGTTGCCCAGGTCTTCGCACACCCTGAATTAAAAAAGGCTGCGGATACGATTGTATTTGGGCAAAACGAAGCCTTCGGAAAAGACGACGCCACGTTGGCGTTACTCAGGCGCACGGATTTTTCGGAAAAGGAGAGGGAAAAGTATCTGAAGGTGTTTCGAGCGGGTAGCGACTTTCAGGCCGAGGGGTTGTTGGGGCACTTCATGGTGCGGGTGTTGGCGGATCATTTGAACCAGGCGGCTGGGGTTCCTGATTCGAAATCCATGGTCCAGGTGTTGGATTATCTGAAGGAGAGGAAGCTCCAACTGACCAAGGGGGATTTGTCGAAGGCGCTGGGGAATCTGAAGGATGACGGGGAGATCGAGACGAAGAGGGTTTGGGATCGGTTGGTGGGAATGGTGCTTGGACTGTGAGGCCTGGAAACGAGTTAAGCTTTTCCAGTGTCTTTGCTTATTGACATTCAATCCTCGTTTTGGCATAATCGGATCTTCAATGAAGAGTGTTCCAAGCTACTGTCTTCATTGGTTTTTTTTTAGGGGGGAAATTTTGTATTTCGCATGGTGGTTCAAACGAACCGGTTTTGGCCGATGGAATATTCGCAAAAAAGGCCGGAAAGACGGAAGCAACGGCACTCCGCAAGACAATTCCCAGGATCCCAGCAATTTTGAGCGAGGACTCGAGGCGCAATGCCTCCAGGTGATCCAGTCCGAGACCGAAAAACATATTCCCAGCATCCAGAAAATCGAAGGTGAACGGCAGCACGCTTTTGCCGAGTTCAAACAACACATTGCCGCCTTCGTGGACTTCCGGGTGGGCTATAACCAGGAAATAAAGGCAACATCACCTTCGGGGCGTCACCGCTTGGTATTACACCAGGTGTCCCGCCCAACTTACCTCTTGGTCATGTTGTTGATCGTCGTTGGTGAGTTCGCCCTGAACGCCAAGGCGTTCAACGTATTTCGGCAACCCATGCTGGACACCCTCTTGATGTCCCTGACGGTTGCCGTCGGATTGCCCATGTCCGCGCATTTTGTCGGCATGCATATCAAGCAGTGGCGGCCGCCAGCCATCAAGGGCATTGTCTTTCCCCTTTTTGTCATTGCGACGGTCATTGGCGCCCTGTGGGGAGTGAATGTGGCCAGGACAGCCACCCTGGCCGGCCTGTCGGCTGAAGATCTCCAATCCATGGCCATGATCACCAAAGCCTTTTTCTTCATCAATGTTTTTGTATTTGCCGTGGCCATGTACCTGTCGTTCAGCGCCCATGACGAAAACGCCCAGTTGGACAAGTCACAGGCCGAGTCGGACAAGCTGGACAAGAAAATCAAGAAGCTGGACAAGAAGCTGAACAATCTGGCGGGAGTAATAGATTCCCGCCATGTGGCGCATGAAGCCCGGGTTAACCGGATCATTGCCCAGTATGTGCAACTGGTCCTGGAATACCGGGACGCCAACGAGGAAGGTCGAACCGGCCCTCCCCCGAAGGCACACTCCAGTAAACCCACGGTGGAAATTCCTCCTCAGCTGGAAGAGGAAGTCCAGAGGCCGGAAAGTGAAAGAGTGATCGAGCATTGGCGCGAAATCTGGCGTGACATCAGGGTTTCCGAGGTCACGACCAAACCCCAGCTTCCCAGGGTAGGCAACTGATGAAGATCCTTAGGTGCCTTGTGATCGCCTGGGCTGTCATGTGTGTTGGCGTTTTCTGCCTGTCCGGATGCAGCAGTGAACCGGATTACGTCGGCAAGTGCGTGGTGGTTTTCCTGGACCGGTCCGGAAGCGTCAAATCCGACGCCAATATTTACGCGGATGCCTTCGGAATCATTCGGGAATCGCTGCGGTCAAAAGATCGCATTGTTATCGCCAATATTACCGCCAATTCCTCGCGGGATTTCAATGCGTTCCTGGACATTGAGATTCCGGATCCGCTTGACGGTGTGAACCGGCTGCTCGAGACCGATGCCGACTATCAGAAAAAAACGGAAGATTCCAAAACGGAAATTAATGCGGCCTTGAGCGAGGTCGAAGGCGAAATCGATCGATTCCTTGCCACACCAAGTAACTCCCCTTTGACGGCGATCATGGAAGCCACCCACATCTCGCAGCAGATTTTTGCAGCCGACGAACGGCGGGCCGTGCTGGTTTTACTTTCGGACATGGTTGAGGAATCGGAATCCCTCAACATGACAAGGAATTCGTTCAAGGGTGTGCCGGCGGATACGGCGTTGGCCCGGATGGAGGAAATAGGCCTCGTTCCGGATTTGGCGGGCGTCGAGGTATTTATTGCCGGCGCCATGCCCGGCGGGAACAAGGATGCGGTGAAGGTTTCGGAATTCTGGCAATTGTACTTCGACGCCGCGGGGGCTCATCTGGGCAACGGGCATTACGCGAGACATTTGTCTTCATTCGTTGACAATCAATAGGGGGAAATAATGCCATTGCAGGACAATGTAAAAGTCTACGGGAACGCGGACATCGTTTGGGTTCTCGACGTTTCGGGCACCATGGCCGACATCACCCAGGGCGTTAAGGACAATATTGCGCAATTCGTGGGTGATCTTACCTCGAGCGGGCA
>Ga0164313_10001439_pt1 | contig 20994 bp, 15 predicted proteins | sample GuaBasSedimGuay4_FD_113735 | JGI IMG/M metagenome (GOLD analysis project Ga0164313, IMG submission 113735) | Subseafloor sediment microbial communities from Guaymas Basin, Gulf of California, Mexico - Guay4, Core 4569-4, 0-3 cm | ecosystem: Environmental > Aquatic > Marine > Hydrothermal vents... | reverse complement strand
GGTGCGGGGTCAACGGACCCACACCAACGCACGTGGGCGCAAGGGCCCGCGGCGGCAGGCCGTGGCCGGCAAGAAACAAGTCGTGAAGAAGTAATGGCAATAGTAGGCGGGCAGGAGAAATAGTATGGCCACTGAACGCAAGGGTGGGCGAAAGTCGCGTCGGGAGCGCAAGAGCGTTCCCCACGCCGTGACCCACATTCACGCCACATTCAACAACACGATCGTCACCTTTGTGGATCCGAGCGGTGGCACCCTGTGCTGGTCCTCGGGCGGACGCATCGGTTACAAGGGTTCGCGCAAGGGCACGCCCTTCGCGGCACAGCTGGCCGCAAAGAGCGCGGCCGAGCAGGCCCAGGACCATGGGGTGCGATCGGTCGACGTGCAGGTCAAGGGACCTGGACCGGGCCGTGAATCGGCGATTCGGGCGGTTGCCGCAAGCGGGCTCGACATCAAGAGCATCCGTGACGTGACTCCGATCCCGCACAACGGATGTCGTTCGCGCAAGCGGCGCAGAGTGTAGGAGAGGGAAGTCATGGCACGATACCGAGGACCTGTATGTCGGCTCTGCCGCCGCGAGGGCATGAAGCTGTTTTTGAAGGGCGAGCGGTGCTACAAGGAAAAGTGTGCGATCGAGCGTCGCAACGCGCCTCCCGGCCAGCACGGGATGGGGCGCCGGCGTAAGGTTCGCGCATATGGCCTGCAACTCAGGGAAAAGCAGAAGCTCCGCCGCATCTACGGCATTCTCGAAGGCCAGTTCCGGCGCACATTCGACGAAGCGAACCGGCGCAAGGGCGTCACTGGTGACACCCTGTTGCAGTTGCTCGAGCTACGTCTCGACAACGTTGTCTACTCGCTCGGATTCGCCACCTCGCGTACCCAGGCGCGGCAGCTCGTGCGGCATGGTCACGTCAACGTCGACGCCCGCCGAGTCGACATTCCGTCGTTCCGGGTTCGTCCGGGGATGGAGATCACCATGCGCGAAAAGAGCCGCAAGAACCCCCACATTATGGAGGCGGTAGAATTTGCACAAGGTCGGGGTATCCCGCCCTGGCTCGAGCTCGAGGCGGATGCCTTCAAAGGTAAGGTCCTCGAGAACCCGAGCCGTGAAGATATCCGTTTCCCGATTCAGGAGCAGCTCATTGTCGAGCTCTACTCTCGTTAAGGCGGAGGCTACATGATCTGGCAGGATTTCCAGCGACCGGCCCAAGCACAGCCGGAAGAAGAAAGTCACGGTCCGACTTTTGCGCGTTTCCTCGCGCAACCATTCGAGCGCGGATGGGGCACCACGATGGGTAACGCGCTGCGGCGGGCACTCCTCTCCTCGATCCCGTCGGCAGCCATTACTGCAGTAAAAATCGAAGGCGCGGATCACGAGTTTTCGGCCGTTCCCGGAGTGGTCGAGGACGTTACCGATATCATCCTTAATCTTAAAAGGATCCCGCTCAAGACCCACGGTCAGGAGCCGGCCTTCCTGACATTGGAAGCGAAAGGCCCGGGCGAGGTCACCGCTGGGCAGTTCGCTGGTTCGAGCCAGGTCGAGGTGATCGACCCCGACGTTCATGTGGCGACCTTGTCCGCCGGCGGCAAGTTGAAAATGATCGTGCGTGTGGCTGCCGGTCGCGGATACGTTCCGGCGGAAGAAAACCAGACTGAAGATCTCGATGTCGGGTTCATCCCCGTCGACTCGGCCTACTCGCCTGTTCGTAAGGCGAACTTCCGCGTCGAGATGGCCCGCCTCGGCCGGATGACCAACTATGAGCGTCTCGTGCTCGAGGTGTGGACCAACGGCACGATCACCCCGGAGGAAGCGCTCAGCCAGGCCGCCCAGCTGGTGCAGGGCCACATGGATATTTACACATCGTTGGCCGAGGTCGAAGAGCCGGTGCTTCCGCCCGAGACGGAGACCGAGCCTGAAAAGGAAGACAGTATCCTCGACGACTCGATCGAGACGCTCGAGCTTTCAATCCGGTCGATGAATTGCCTGAAGAACGCCAACATCCGGACATTGCGCGACCTCGTAAGCCGCTCCGAGAAGGAAATGGTGGAGATCCGCAATTTTGGCGAGAAGTCCCTTAAAGAAGTGCGTTCCAAGCTCGAGGTCATGGGCCTCGGCTTTGGAATGAACCTCGATCTGTAGGAAACGGGAGACTCCCATGCGACACCGAGTCCGTGGCCGCAAACTGGGCCGCACCACATCCCACCGCACGGCGATGTTCCGCAATCAGCTCACAGCCCTCTTCACCCACGAGCGGATCATCACCACTCTGGCCAAGGCCAAGGAGCTCCGCCCGTTGGCCGAGCGCATGGTCACCCTTGCAGGCACCGGTTCGCTTCCGGCGCGCCGCAAGGTTCTCACCATGGTTCCCGACAAGGAAATCGTGCGCCGGCTCTTTGACGAGGTCGCGCCCCGTTTCACCGACCGTCCGGGCGGCTACACCCGCATCATGCGTCTCGGTCGGAGGCACGGGGACGGCGCCGAAATGGCCATTATCGAGTTTGTCGATTACGACCTTGCCGAGCACGAAGAGGGTGGGAGTTCATCGAAGGACAAAACGTCCCTGATGGACCGCGCCAAGGGATTGTTCGGCGGCGGCGCCAAGGCAGAGGCCGAGGAGACCAAGGACGAGACTGCGGCGGCCGGAGAAACGGCCGAAGCGATCGAAGAATCGGCGCCCGCCGAAGACGAGGTCGAGGATGTCTTCGAGGCCGCGGCCGAACCCGAGCCAGTCGAGGAAGCGGTGACGGTCGAAGAAGTCGTCGAGGTTGCCGAAGCGTCCGAACCGGTTGAGGCCGAAGCAATCGACGAGGCCAAGGCCGAGGAGACCCAAGCTCCCGTGGACGATTCGGCCGAGGAGCCGGACGCTGCCGAGGCCGCTGAAGAACCGGAGGCTGTCGAGGCTACCGAGGTAGAAGAAGAGAAGAAGGACTCCTGAGGGCAGCTGATTTCAGAGTTATCGACGCCGCGGTTCTCCGCGGCGTTTTTCTTTTGATCGACTCGTCAGGTGGGTGCGTGTTTTTTGAACCGCAAAGACGCAAAGGACGCAAAGATTTTTTATATGATTTGGCGATGGCCTTTGCGATCTTCGCGTCTTCGCGGTTCATTGTTATAACGTGATGGACTCTCCGAGCTCGGGAATCACCGGCTCCCAGCCAAACTCCTCCTTCAGCCGTTCCGCGAACACCTGCTGCGCCCCGTACTCGCCGTGTACCAGAACAACCTGCTCTGGATCCCGGTCGCGACGCTCCATCCATATCATGAGCTCGCCTGCGTCGGCGTGTGCGGAGAGGCCCGAAACCTTCGAAATATGGGCATTCACCGGCACCCATTCTCCGTGGATTTTGATCTTCTCCTCGCCCTCGACGAGGCGCCGGCCCTTGGTCCCCTGGGCCTGGTAGCCGACGAAGATGACAGTGTTCTTTTCGTCGGGCAGACGCAGCTTGAGGTGATGAAGGATCCTCCCGCCCGTGGCCATGCCGGAGGCGGAGATGATGATGGCCGGGCCGTCCATCGAGTTGAGCTTGCGAGAATCGCGCGAGGAGGGCGTGACCTGTAGAGTTGGAGGGAAGATCGGGTTCTCGTGGTCGGCGAAGAACTCGCGCATCTCGGCGTCGTGCTCGGCGATGAAACGGGTGTAGAGCGCGGTCGCCTCGATGCCCATCGGGGTGTCGAGAAAGACCGGAATCTTCGGAAGATCTCCGTCCACCATGAGCTCGTGGAGCATGTACAGGATCTCCTGGGTGCGGTCGATCGCGAATGCAGGGATGATGATCACTCCGCCACGTTCCAGACCTGCCTTCACCTCATCGCCCAAGAGGGTGCGCGGGTCGGCGTCGCCGTGGAAGCGGTCGCCGTAGGTCGATTCGACGAAGAGAACATCGGATCCCGGATAGGACTCCGGCTCGCGCAATATCGGTACGCCGTAGCGTCCGACATCGCCTGAGAAATAGACGGTCTTGCGCTTGCCGCCGGAGACCTTTGTCTCCAGTTCTACGGCTGCGGCGCCGAGGATATGTCCCTGGCGGTGGTAGCGGAAACGGATGCCGGGGTGCAGCTCTTGCCAGTGGTCGAAGGGCACGGCTTCGAGTTGCTTGAGCGCTGCCCGCGCATCGGCCATTCGGTAGAGCGGCAGGGCGGGCTTGTGCTTGGAGTAACCCCTCTTGTTGGCGAAGCGCGCCTCCTCCTCGTTGATGTGGGCGGAATCGGGGAGGAGGACGCCGAGCAAGGCCTTGGTCGGGGGCGTGCAGTAGATGGGGCCCTCAAAACCCTGGCGGCAAAGCCTGGGGACAAAACCGGAGTGGTCGATGTGGGCGTGGGTCAGGACCACCGCATCGATGTCGTGCGCCGGGTGGGGAAGAGGCTTCCAGTTGAGGCGCCGGTTCTTGGCCGGACCCTGGAAGAGCCCGCAGTCGATGAGCGCGTGGAAGTGCTTCCAGGACATCAGGTACTTCGACCCCGTCACGCAGCGACCCGCACCCAGCACTGTGATTTTCATCGAACCTCCGTCCGTGATCCTAACGCGACCCACCCGCAGACGCCACCAACCCGTGCCCGCCGTCCGCGGGCGTTGCCCGCGGCCACGCGGCCTCGGCCGACGTCTCCTCCGAGAGCAAGCTCTCGTCGGAACCATCGACCTCGGCCGCAGCGCGCCTGGCGGCGCGCCGGCGGGCTGCATTCGTGCGGACGGACGCCCTCGAACTCCATTTTTCCCGCCCCCACCCCCCGCCCACCCGCCCTCGGAAAGCCACGTCGGGCCGGGCCCGCCGCGACTTTCCGAGAGGTAGGAGTGTTTTAATTGTTGATTCGAGGCTGATTGTGACTCGTCTCGACGGTGCTGGAAGAGTTCCGCGTGGCGAGCACAGTCAGGTTCTTTGTACCGGAAGAATGTCTAGCGGCCCTCGCGACGAGGCCCTCCGCGACAGCGGCACGCCGACTGAGGCTTCCCGGGAGGAAGTTCAAGTCGGGGGTGGGCTTGTCACGGCGTAGTGCGAAGCACGAAGCCGGATGGGTGAAAATTCCGAATTCCGAATTCCGAATTCGATCCGTGCCCCTCCCCCATGGTCCTCCTCAACATCAATTCTCCGGCTCACGCGCCGCGCGTGAGCCGGAGAATTGATAGTGGACGGGAGAGGAACTTCCCCTTAGAATGATCCCCTACCGAGGAGGTCGATCATGGTTACAAAGAAAAAAACTGTCGATGAAGCCATCGAAGAGGTGGCCGAAACAGCAACCGGCGGGCTGAGCGGAGTCAAGGATTCACTGGCCAAGGCGCAGCAGTCGATGGAGGGCGCAAAGTCGACGATGCAGGACGCTTACGGCAAGGCCCGAGAAGGGGCAGGGGTGGCAGCGGATCGGGCCAAGGTGTACCTCGACGATGCCAAGAAACACCTTGCCGAGGCGCGCGAAAAGATGGGAACCCTCGCTGCAAAGTCCCGCGACCAGGCAGAGGTCCTCTACGCAAACGCCAAGGAGCAGTACGAGAGTCTGTCCGAGAAGGCGATGGACCTCTATGCCAAGACCAAGAAAAAGATCGCCGATGTCGATTTCAAGGAAAAGGGCGACGAGGTGGTGGAGTACGTGCGCACCAACCCGGGCAAGGCCATTCTCATCGCTCTCGCCGTCGGTTTCGTGGTCGGCTACGCCACGCGGCCGCGCGACTGACGCTCGAGGGGTGTGAGTATGGAAGAAAAGCAAGCTGACGTGTTGGAAGAAGTGGCGGAAAACGACCTGGGTGAAGACCTCACCACCGCCCGGCGGATCGACGCTGATTCCATCCTGGATTCCATCGTCCCGCAGTCGATCGACTGGCGGGAGACGGTGGGCCGCCACCCGTTCGGGTCGGTGGCTGTCGTGGGTCTCGTCGGTTACCTCGTGGGGCGCACCAAGGGGGCATCGATCATGGCGGGGATCACGGCTGGCCTGTCGGCCGGCATCATGCGGCAGCTGTCCGATGTTTTCGAGGGCGACTTCTTCGATTTCTGAGGGATGAGGCGCCGGGTGGAAACTCCGGTTTGATGGCGGAGCCCAGCCGCTCCCGTACGCATCCGATGACTCTCGGGCGGAGCTTTCTCCTGTGGCTGCTCGGCGTTCTGGTCGTCACCATGGTGGTGGTCAGCGCCTTGGTTCTGTGGCACGAGCAGCGGATCCTCGAGAGCGAGCTCCGCGCGCGGGCGGATCTCCTCGCCTATATTCTCGCCCTCGGTGCGGCTGACGGCGGATCGCCCGAGTATCTCGCAATCTTCTCCATGACCGATGTCCGGGCCGGTGAGGTCCGCGATGAGGACGGTCGTGTTCTGTGGCGCTATGGTCCCTCGCCCGGGGAGGTGGAGGCGCTCGACGCCGGTCTTCTGAAGGTTCAACGGCGAGTCGAGATCGGCCGCGGGCCCTGGGGCGGAGGCGATGCGGTCGAGGTGGTGCTGCTGGTATCGCGTGCCAGGGTTCGCGCCCACCTGGCAGTTGCCGCGGTACGCTTGCTTGCTGGCCTCGGCATTGCCCTGACCCTCGCCCTGGTGGCGGGGCTGGCCCTCATCGGGAGAATTGTGCGCCCGCTCCATGAGCTGGCCGATTGGGTGCGGGGCTTCGACCCTGACCAACCCGTGAGCCTTCCGGTCGAAGGGGGTCCGACGGCTGAGGTTCGGGATCTCGCGGTGGCGTTCCGTGACATGGGCGACCGGCTGGCCGAGCAGAGACATTCTCTCCTCGCCAGCGAGCGCCGGTTCCGTGAGCTCTTTACGGCCTCGCCGACGCCTCTGCTGCGTCTCGACCGGAATCTCTGTTTGCGCGATGCCAACCCCGCCTCCGAACCCTACCTGGGAGGGGCGGCCTCGCGCACCATCGGCTCCTCGTTGGCCGGGTTCCTCGAGAGACCTTCTGCTGAGGAGGTGGCGACTGCTGTGGCGACCGCCGGCCCGGACTCGGAGTCTGTGCTCGAGGCCTATTGGCGGCTTGAGGGCGGCGAAACGGCGGAGGTCGAGCTCCACGTAGGATGGGCTGGAGCTGCCGCTGCACAGGGTTATCTGGTAGCGATTCACGATCTCACCGATCGCGTCCGGCGGATGGGCGAGCGGTGGCGGCGCACCTTTGACTCCATGGTCGATGGTGTCGCACTCGTCGATCGTGAAGGACGGATCACACTGGCCAACCAATCTCTCGAGCCCCATCAACCCAAGATCGCAGACGATCTCGGTCGCCGTCTGCGAGGAGCCGCTCCAAGGACCTGGCGGACCGAGAACGTCGGGCGGCTGCTGGAGTGTTCGCTGAGCATGCCCGAAGGGTTGGAGCACGCCGTCCTGGTGGTGCGAGACATCACCGAGGCGGTGGATGCCGAGCAGCGATTGCGTGACGCGGAGAAGATGCAGGCGGTCGGCACCCTGGCCAGTGGCGTGGCTCACGATTTCAACAATCTTCTCGCGGCGATCCTGCTCCACGTGCGGCTGCTGCAGCGCCAGCCCAAAGCCTCTGCGGAGGCGGTCGCGGCGATCCGCGACTTGGCGGAGCAGGGAACCGAGGTTGTGCGCGAGCTGCTGGTCTTTGCCCATCGTGAGAGCCCGTCGCCCAAGACCATCGATTTGGTGGAGTTGGTGCAGCTGCAGGAAGATGTTCTGCACCATTTGCTGCCTCCAGAGGTAGAGCTCGTGCTCGAGCTCGAAAACGAGCCGGTTCCGGTCAAAGCTGATGTCGTGGGCCTGCGCCGGCTGCTCCTCAACCTGGTGCTCAACGCCCGAGACGCTGTCAGCGATGGAGGTGGGCGGATCACCGTCCGGATCGAACATACTGCCGGCCGGGCCGTCCTCGAGGTTGCGGATGACGGCCAGGGAATCCCGGCCGAGGCTCGTGATCACCTCTTCGAACCGTTCTTCACCCAGCGCCGCCAGGGGCGCGGCGCGGGTCTCGGTCTTGCTGTGGTCTACGGGATCGTCTCCGACCTCGAGGGCGAGGTCGATGTGCAATCCACACCGGGAGAGGGGGCGCGTTTCATCATTCGCATACCGCTCGGTGATGTGGCGGCTCTCGAACCGGTCGATGCGGGCGCACCGGTTTCCGCGGCTGATACGAGAGTTCTCCTCGTGGAGGCGGATGGACGCTCGGCGGTACGGTTGGTCGAGGATCTGGCCGGGGCCGGATTGGAGGTGCGGCATGCACCGTCCTTCGAGATAGCCGCCGTTTTGCTCGAGCAGTGGACGCCGAAGGCGGTGGTTGTCTCGGGGCCTTGGGGATCAGATGCGGCGCCGGGCCAATTCCGCCGGCTCCGGCTGCCGGTTCTATTGCTCGGCGAATCGGAGAGTGGCCTCGACGGTGACTGGGGCCCACGGGCGGCGCGCCTGAAATCGGACGAATCGCTCGAGGCCGTCATCGAAGCCCTCCGCGATCTCGGGGTGGTGCCGGAGGGCTGAGGCGCCGGCACGGACGGATACCAGATACCAGATACCGGATACCAGATACCAGATCCACGCAATCACCCCTTGACATCGAGACGGGTGAGTTTACGATTTTGTCGCATCCGGCATCCGGCATCCGGCATCCGGCATCCGGCATCCGGCATCCGGCATCCGGCATCCCCCTCCTCTGATAAGCTTTCCGCATGACGTTGGGGACTGGTTGGAGTTGGCGGCGGTGTCTTCCCTGGCTGCTGCTCGTCCTCCTGTCGCTGACGTTGCACCTGTGGGACCTCGGCGGGCGGCCCTATCACCACGACGAGTCAATCCACTCGCACGCGGCCATTGATCTGCTCCGCAGCGGCAACTACCGATACGACCCGACGTACCACGGGCCGCTCCTCTACTACCTCACCGCTGCGACCTTCGTTGTCGTCGGTGACTCCGACTTCACCGGCCGGCTTCCAATAGCCCTCGCCGGCGTCCTCCTGATCGCCGTCGCGTGGGGCCTGCGCCGGCCGCTCGGGGGGCGCGCCGCGTGGTGGACGGCCCTTCTCGTAACTATCTCGCCACTCTGCCTCTTCTACGGCCGTTTCCTGCGCATGGACATTCTCGAGTTGTTGGTCGCATCGGCGGCAATCATCGCCGGTTGGCGGGCGGTGCGCGGGAGCTCCAAAGCGTGGATCTGGGTCGGAGTTTGGACGGCTCTCGCTTTCGCCACCAAGGAGAACGCATTCGTCACCTCGGCCCTGGTTGGGTTGGTGCTGGCGATAATGCTGACGGGTGCCGGCCTGCGCCGGTCACTGCCGGTAACCCTTCGATGGATTCAACGCCATCGGTGGGGTCTGCTGTCCGCGGTCGCGGTGGCGTTGGTGATCACCGTGCCCGTTTTCACTGTAGGTTTCCGTTTCCCAGAGGACTGGTTTTTCCCCTACAAGGCGATCTCCTATTGGTGGGGCCAGCACAGCGTCGAGCGGGTTGGCGGTCCGCCCTGGTACCACCTGCCGCGACTCGCCCTCTACGAGTTCCTGCCCATCATCGCAGCTTTGACCTGGGCGTGGCGCAGACGGCGGCGGATGGGCCGCATCGAGATCTCGCTGCTGCTCTTCGGTCTGACATCGGTCGCGATGTATTGCTACCTGGGCGAGAAGGTGCCGTGGCTCGGAGTCCACCAGGTGTGGGCCTTCCTGCCGCTTGCTGGGCTCCAGCTGGCGCGGACCTTCGGTCCTCAGGGCGTCTGGTGGAGCCGCACCCTGGCAGCTGCCGGCTTGGCGGCAACGCTGGTGACCTCTTTCGTCGCCAACTTCGTCCTCGACGAGATCAGCCCCAACCGCGAAAGGGTTGAGGCCCTGATCTATGTCCAGACCTGCCCCGAGATCCTGCCGCCGGTCGAGGAGGGCTACCGGCTGAAGACGGAAGGCGTCGATCCGGTGGCCGCGGTCGATGGCGAGGCCGGCTGGCCGTTGACCTGGTACTGGCGCGACACCCCGACCTGGTGGGGGGTACCGTCACCGGGGATGCGGCCGCCGCTGGTCCTCTGCGATCCGGAGAAGGAGTCCGAGGTCCGCCGCCTGCTGGGCCCGGGCTATGTGTCGGAGCGAATACCCCTGCGGGCCTGGTGGGTGATGGAGAATCAGCGGCCGAGCCTGGCGGAGGTGGTGCGTTATGTCTTCACCCGAATTCCATGGGGAAACGTCGGTTCGACGGATTTTATGCTCCTGCGCGACACCGGAGAGGAACCGGAAGGCGCGCAAGCAGCAGCGGTGCCGCCGCAGCTCGCGGATGCCCTTGGTGTGACGGCGGCGAAGATCCTGGGGGAGGGTTGGCTGTCGGAACCGCGCGGCATCGCGGTGGCGTCCGACGGGACCGTGGCGGTCGCCGATGTCGGCCTCGACGATGTGATCCTCTTCGCCGGCGACGGTCGGCCGCTCGAAGCACGAGTGCCCGAGAAGCTCAATGACCCGGAGGGGGTTGCGTGGACCCCTAAAGGCGTGCTGGTCATCGCCGATACCTGGAACCACCGAGTTTTGGTTTACAACCCAGACTCCGGCAAGGTGCGGCCGTTGCCCGTGCCTCTCGATGGATGGTATGGGCCGCGGTCGGTTGGGGTCGCTGCCGACGGCACCATCGCCGCGACCGACACCGGCCACCAGCGCATCGTCCTCATCTCAGCAGCAGATGGCACACCCCAGGTCGAGACCATCGGCGGCAACGGAAGCGGTCCGGGCGAGCTCGTGGAGCCGGTAGGGATTACCTGGCTCGACTCTGAGCGGATCCTCGTCTGCGACACCGGCAACCGCCGGCTGCAGGTCCTCGATCGCCGGGGGCAGGCGCTGGAGGTGGTGAATCTGCCGGAGACCTGGAGCGATTTCTACTCTCGCCCGCAGGTGGTCGAACTCTCCGACAACCGCTGGCTGGTGACGGACCTGCCGGCACGCAGCCTGTGGCTGGTGGAGGACGGCACGGCCCGTAAGATCGACCTTGGCGAGGCGGGCATTATCCCAACCGGTCTTGCGCTCGACGGCGACACCCTCTACCTCGCGGATCTCAACTCCCGGGTGTGGGTGCTCGACCTCCCCGCCACCGACTGATCCGTACCCGTCTCCGTGCCCGCCCGCCGTCCGCGGTCTGCGACCGCGGCCACGGTCGCTCACCAGTGTGCCCTCGGAAAGCGAGCGTTCCTCGGTCCCGCTGGTGAGCGCCCTCGCGCGCCTGCGGCGCGCCGGCGGGCTGCATTCGAGCGGGCGCGCCCCGGTTGCCACGAGGCCCAGTCGAAAAACTCTGTGTTCCCCTCTGTGCTCTCTGTGCCTCTGTGGTTCTTCTGGCGAATGGACGGATCGAGGAACGAGCACTTGGTGGTTGGTTGGAAAATCCGAAATCCGAAATCCGAAATCCGAAATTCCGCCGCGATTCGGTAAACTTTTGATTGTTAAAGCTTTTTGAATGCCGGCGTGGGGCCCTTGACTGCCCCGCGGAGGGGGATGCATGCTAATAATGATGAAAAGATCAGGTCCAGAGCTGTCGAGCGCAGGCCGGCCAGCCCGCATATCTCACCGGGTTCCGTTGCGAGGACGGCGAGGTGACGTGCCCAGTGGGGTTCTCGACCCGAGGGGCGCGGAGTCGTACTTGAAAGTACGTCGAGCACCCCGAGGTGAGAAAACCCCGCTGGGTGCGGTGCATCGCCGGCCGCAGCAGGAAGCTGGTGGGATTTGCGGGCTCGGCGCCGGTGCGCGCGGGTTCACTCTCGTCGAGATGGTCGTCGTGGTTGCGATGATCGGCCTGCTCTTGGCCATTTCCATCCCCAATCTGCGCCGATCGATGGTGCGAGCGGAGCTCCTCGGCAATGTCAAGGTTGTGCGTCAGGCGGTCGCCGTGTCGCGCATCCACGCGGTGAAAAACAGCCGCCGGGTGGCCCTGAAAATACTCAACGACGCGACGATCGAGGCGGGTCCTATGGTTGTCGCGTGGGTGGATGACGACTTGGACGAAGTCTTCGACGCCGGTGAGGACGAGGTTGGGAGCTGGCGGATCGACAGCACGATCTTTCTCGGACCCGACGTGACGGATGGCAACCGATCGCTGCACGTGCTGTCGGGCACTGAGCGTGGGGTGGTGTTGCTTCCCACCGGCACCGCCATCACTCACCTCGACAACATCGGTGTCGGTCAGGGGGCGGTCGTGGTCTCGGATTACAAACTCAACCAGATCCGCCTCACGATTCAGGCCGGCTCGGGCACGGTGATCGAGGAAATGTTGAATCCGGGTGACTCAACCTGGTCGATTCACGAAAGGTTCTGGAGGTACTGATGGGCGGCAGTGGACCTTCGCTCGAACGTCAGCAGGGTTTCACCCTGGTCGAGATTCTGGTCGCGCTGATGATCCTCAGCTTTGTCGCCCTTGGCATCGCCGGCCTCTTCTCGCACTCGATGATTGTCAACGCATCGGGCCACGACTACGCCGTGCTCGCCTCGGAGGCGCGTTTCGCCCTCGAGTCCCTTCAGGCCCGGCCCTTCACCGACACTGCGCTGACCGCGACCTCGACACCGCGCACATGGGCGCCGGTGAATCGGAATTTCACGATCAACTACACAGTCGACGACTTTGTTGTCCAAAACTGGGCCGAGGTGGCCTCGGGCGCGTGGCCGGTGGCGGCGGCCGCCGACGCCAACCTCAAACGAATCACGATGACGGTTGCCTCGACCAACGAGATCCTGATGGGGCAGCGGGTGCTCACCGTCTCGACCTTGAAGATTCCGGGGTAAGACGATGCACACTACGAACCGCGGTTTCACCCTGATCGAGATCATGGTCGCGTCGGCGGTCTTCGCGATTTTCATGATCGGCATCCTCAATCTCCTCGACACCTCGACCAGGATCTCCGTAGTCGAAACCGAGCTCTCCGACACCCAGGAAAACGTGCGCTTCGCCGCTTACCACATCATGCGTACCGCGCGGATGATGGGCTCGGCGATGATGCCCATGGCCGCCAACGTGGCCGGTACCGACACCTGGGTTGCCGGCAGCCTCGACTCCGACCAAAGCACCAACTTCACCACTCCATTTGGCGCGGTGGCGGTCGTCGACGGCAGTGACGTGCTCACCTTGCGCGGGTTCTTCGAGGTCGCACCCTTCTTCACCGACCGCACCGACATTGTGGGACCCCCCCACCGGGTCGAGGTGAATGAGTCCGACGGCGGCATCCTCATCAACGACAATTTCGACAGCGTTGATGCGGCTAACCTCGAGGGCCGAGGTCTGTTTTTCTCGGGCAAGATCGACCAGAACGAGTACGCGGTGGGCCAGATCGGCAACGGTGCGACGATCACCGGGACCGCCCCCAATCGCACGCTGTCCATCAAATATGCCGGCGGTTCCTCCCAATGGTACGGTCTCAACCCGACCGGGGCGGCGATGACGATTCCACCCGCCTTCGACGTCTACCGTGTTGGGGTTATGGACTCCTACACCTATTACGTGCGGCCGGACTTCACGCTCATGCGGATGCGTGCCGACAGCTCCGGAGGAGGCGCCACGCCGCAACCCGTGGCGGTGAACATCGGCAGCCTGCAGGTGGCTTTCGGATTGGACACCAGCACCCCTTCCGACGGAGTGGTGGACACGTGGGCGGCCGCGCCGACCGCCGCGACCGTTGTTGCCGCCAACAGAGTCGTCGCCATGCGCATCACCGTGCTCGGGCGCACACCCCGCGCCGTACCCGGTTGGACCGAGCCCGTGGCAACGTTCACGGTCGAGGACATGGACATAACGGACATCGACCGCGAGCACAAATGGCGGCGCATCGAGGTTGTCGCAGCGCTGCGCAACTACCTGTTCTGATGGAGGCATGATGCGGGAAGATCGGTCATTCGTTTACGAGCCCGGCCGCGCCGCCGCCGGCGAGCGCGGCGCGGCGTTGATCGTGTCCCTGTTGGTCGCCCTGATCCTGGTCTTCCTGGGCATGGGCCTCCTGTTGCAGACATCTCTCGGCCTGCAGGCCTCGGGCACCGACCGTTGGGTGACCAAGGCTCTGTATGCGGCCGACGCCGGAGCGATGATGCAGATCGAGATGATCCAGCTCGGGGCCATCGGTGCGCTTCAACCCGGCACCCCGGGGGCGCCCGGCAACTTCATCCTCGTCGACGACCCCGGTCTGCCGGGGTTGCTCAAGGGTCAGTTCAACGTCACCATCAGCAATTTCTGCGAGTCGCAGCCGGTGACCCCGGTTCTGGTCAATAACGTGCCATCTTCATTTCCGGAATTTCAAACCCGGCACTTCCACCTGCGCAGCGATGCCGAGAGGGCCATCGGCGGCCTCACCGGTCTGACCCGCGCGGCGGTGGAGGTGGACGTTTCCTCCTTCCCGTTTATGGAGGCAGCGTTCGTACCGGTCACACTGTGCTACTGAGGGGCGGGTCGAGGGGGAAGTCATGAGTCTGAAACAACAAGCAGCTTTGACGGCGGCGGCGGTTTTGGTGGCGCTGTGCCTGGCCGGCACCGTGAGCGCCGACGACCGGGATTTCCTGCGCGAACGCGCTGCGAAGCCCAACCTGATATTCATCGTCGACAGCTCGGGCTCGATGGTCGGCAGCCCCGAGGCGCCGGGTGCTATCGACAGCGCGATAGCGCCGTTCGGCATGGTCCCAGGTGCCGGCGACGACCCCTACTCGCGGATGGGCATCGCCAAGCGCGTGCTGGAGAATTTCCTGGATTCCGTGACCGACGCCAACTATGCGTTGGCCTCCTATGCCCAGGACCAGCCCGCCCTCCCCGACACCGCCATCCCGACCAAGCACTGGGTGTACGAGGCGCTGGGTCGGGATCGCTTCCGCATGATCGAACCCAATTACGCCTACCGCTTCGGTTACTCCGAGACCCATGCCGGCATCCTCCTCGATAACCCCGCCGACATTCTCAAGAAGAAGCTCATCGGCTACGACCCGTACTTTGACGACGCCTTGCCCCATCAGACCCGCTTCGGGCCGCTGAACGCCTTCGACACCCTCGCCGTTGACGAAAACGGCGACAGGCTGGCGTACGACCTCATGCCGATCTACTTCGGCAGCTGCTTCCTCGACGACAAGGGGACCCCCGCCAACACCACCGACGACACCATCATGTGCGGGGACCGGATCTTCCCCTTCTACCCCTCCGGGGTTCGTGACGGTTTGGGCAACATGCAATCCGACCGGGGTTACTACGGAGACCTCGCGACCAACCGCTTCCCCGACTGCATTACCAACCGCACCGGCGATGCCGACAACCCCGATGACGGATGTCTGGTCGAGTGGAACGAAAAAGTGGGCGTGAATACCTTCCAACACATTCGCCGAGTGGTGCTCGAGATCCCCACCGATAACCCCGTCGACAGCGAGCCCAACCATCCGTTGGGGATCTACGCCGACGGCACGCCGGTCGGCAACGTGACGATCACGGACACCCCGGGAAACGATGCCTATACCTCCGCGGACGACGATCTCGACGGCGACACGGGCTCGGACTGGATCCTCTATGTCGACTCGGTCGAGGAGTGGAAGTCCCGCGAATGCGGGCCGCCGGAGGAGTGGCCGACCTGGACCCCGACTCCGACCCCGACCAACACGCCGACCGCGACCGCGACCCCGACCCCGATTCCGTTCGACTGCAGCCAGGTCGACCTCGACGGGCTGTACCGGACCAGCGATCTGAGCCTCCTGCGAGCCTATTTCGACAACGACTCGGATTGGAACGGCTACATTACCCGAACCACCTTCAATTGGGACGAGACCCATCTCTACAGTGCGAGCACCTATGTTGACTGGTTCCAGTTCAAGGGCAACACCTACTGGGGTGGAAACAACAGTAGCGGGTGGGTCGACGTCGGCAACAACAGCACCACGATCTTCGCCGGTCAACAGAACCAGATCTGGCAAGTGGATATCGACAGCGGCATCTTCTTTGGTTCCAACGAGGTCTGTCTCTACTTCGTCGCTCCGGGGACGGCCAACGGTGACGACGCGAATGCCTGCAGGCTCTGCGACGACGTCAATCTTGGCCCGAGACCCACCAACACGCCGGTGCCGCCGACCAACACGCCGGTCAACACGCCGACCATCACACCGACGCCGCCGCCGACCAACACGCCGGTCGACACACCGACGCCGCCTCCGCCGACCAACACGCCGACCCCGGGTCCGCCGACCAACACGCCGGTCAACACACCGACGCCGGTCAACACGCCGACCCCGGCGCCGCCGACCAACACGCCGGTCAACACGCCGACCCCGGTGCCGCCGACGGTGACGCCGGTGCCGCCGACGGCGACGCCGCTGCCGCCAACCCCGGTACCGACGAATACGAAAAAGCCGTCAAAAACGCCGACGGCGACCAGAACGCCGAAGTTCTGAGGGCATGGAGGACATCATGAAGAATCAACGACGACATGCCCGACCGCACCGCTTTGAAAATGCCGGACCGTGCGCCCGCGCACTGGTCTGTGGACTTCTGCTCATCTTCGCCGCGACACCGGCCGCCGAGGCCGGGTTCTTCCCCGGCGACCCGCCGGTCCCGGTGTTCAGCGACGACTTCTCGAACGACGTTGACATGGCCCCCGTGGACCTCTGGAGCCCCTATGTCTGGACCGGAAACCCGGGGGACGAGGTGCTGTTCAAATGGTGGGGTGAAGACGACAACCGTCCCGCCTGCGCCGGCAACTATGGCGACGTGTGGTTGCGGAGCAGGCACGTCGAGCCTGACAAAGAATCGGTGTTCATCATCGATCAGTCAAAACTTGCCGACCCGCTCGACTGGAAGAATTTTCGTCTCGAGTTCGACGTCTATCACCTGAATAACGACAGTACCTCCTTTGGCGTGATCATCGGCGGCGCGGACCCCAACGGCGATGGCATGATCGACGATGGCTACCTCTTCTACATCGACACCATCCCGGATGCATGGAACGCCATCAACAACGGCGCACGCGCCACCTGGCACCTCGTCAAGCGCATGGGCGGCAGCGACGCCAATGTCGGCTTCGGTCCGATCGAGCTCGACCCCGCCAACAACGATCTGCTGACGATCTACAAGGACACCTGCTACCGCATGCGGGTGGATTTCTACTGCGGAAACCTACGGGTGCAGGTCAAGCGCCTGCAGTGCAGCGGCGTCTCCGCCTGCACCGAGTTCACCTGCGGTGGCGACTGGTGCACCATCATCGAGTCTACCGACCCCTCGGGCAACACCCTCACCCCCGGTCTGACCGGGCTCTTCCACGGCAGCGAGAACAGCTGGACTGACCTCGAATACCTCTACTTCGACAATGTCGAGGTCTCCACCTGGGGCAACGACTGCAACACCATCTGCAAAGACTGGACGACCTGGGTGGAGGAGGACCGCGAGTCCATCGAGATGAAGCTGCTGTATGATGCCGCGATCCTCGACTTCTCGGCCGGCCCTCCGAGCGCAGATTTCAAGATCGACGTCAACACCATCGCGCCGCTGACGAAGGCGGGCATCAATTCCACGGACACCAATTACTGCAACGGCTGGAACCTGCTCGTGGATCTGCCGGATACCGACTCGAACACCGATCTCGACTCCATGCACTCCTTTCTCCAACGCACCTCGACCGCGGTCAATTTCGTCAACGACGGCGCCGACAACTTCAGCTGGCAGAGTAGTTTCGACAACGACTTCTTTGAGGCTGACGGCGTGACCCCGAACCCCGACTACAACCCCGTACCCATGGCGTCCGACGGCACGACCCCGATCAACAACGCCCTCCTCGACGCCTTCGACTGGATGGTCGCGCAGCGCACCGATGGCGGCGATTGGTTCAATGACGATGACGCCCGGTGCCGAGAGTGGTTTGTGGTGCTGATCTCCGATGGGGATGAGAGCTGTCCCGATGGCAACCCGACATATGCCTGCGACCCCGGCGAGTCGGCCTCGAAGTTTGCCGCCCCCGGTGTCGAGGGGATCGACCCGGTGAAGGTCTACACCATCGGCTTCTCCGAATCGGTAGCGACGGCGGCCCCGGCGCTCAAATGCATAGCCGTCAAGACGAAAGGCGATTTCATCCCGGCAACCGACGCGTCGGAGCTGGAAGACGCCTTGTACGACATCTTCAACTCGCTGGTGGGCAATATGCGCTCCTTCATTCCCTTCAAGGTGTCGCCGCCTCCGTCCTCGCAGGGCGGGCCGGCCCTGGTCCAGGACTTCCTGGCGGTAGCGCCCTTCTTCTCGCCGCGGCAGGACCAGACGATCTGGGACAGCAACCTCTTTGCCTTCCGGTTGAACACGGCCAGCCCGGGCCTGCCAGCGACCGACGACTGCGAGATCGATTTCTCCCAGATCCTGTGGGACGCCAACGCCGAGCTCGAAACACAGCTCGGTGACCATACGGCCTCAAACGATCGCTACGTCTACATGGGCTCCGACGCCAGCGGCAGCTGGGCCCGCCACGATCTCGCCACCATCCCCACCGATCCCGCCCTGCGCACCGAGTTCAAGGGCCTGCTCGATCGTGTCATCGTGCCGACCGATGTCGAGGCGCAGGAGGTCGTCAACTTCGTGCGCTACATCTGGATGGACAACGACGCCGGTGCGACCCCCGACCCGCGCCCCTGGAACCGCGACCAGGCCGGCTATGTATCTGGTGGCGTGGAGACGTGGTCCGCCCTTGGCGACATGTACCACTCGCAGCCGGTGATCGTGAACCCGCCCAACACCTCCATGTACTTCTTCGATTACGGTTTCGGCGACCCGGCGGTGCCTGGCGCCCACGACTACCCGGCCTTCATGACAGAGCAGTCGAAGCGGCGCCGGATCGCTCTGGTAGGCGCCAACGACGGCATGCTGCACGCCTTCGACGCCGGTTTCTGGGACCGTGACCGGGCGGGCTCCGGCGAGACCTACGACGAGCAGCACGATCTCGGCACGGGCACGGAGCTATTCGCCTGGGTGCCGCAGGCGGTGATGGGTAACCTGTGGGGCATGACCTACGGCACGGAGCAGCAGTACATGGTCGACGGATGGACCGCCACCGGTGATGTCTACGTCGACCTCACGCCAACGGACGGCACCGACGACCCCGAGTGGCGCACCATCGCCATATCCACCATGCGCCGCGGCGGCCGCGGCATGGTGGGCCTTGACATCACCCAGCCCGACCCGACCGGCAGCTCGCCCGACTATGAACCGGTAGTGTCGGACTTCCCCGGTTGCCGCATCGACGTCGCCGGCTGCAACGGCGAGTACCCGCGGCTGATGTGGGAGTTCGGGGATGAGACCGACGTCGACCTCAACGGCGAACCCGATCTTGGCTGGACCTGGTCCAAACCGGCCATCGCGCGCATTGCGGTCTACAACTCCTCGACCCCGTCGGAGCCGGACAGCCAGTTCGTCGCCTTCTTCGGAGGGGGTTGGGACCAAACCGGAACCGACAAGACCGGAAACTTCTTCTACGGCGTCGATATCGAGACCGGCAACGTGGTCTACAAGGAGAATATCTTTGCCTCGATGCCGGGCAGCCCGACCGCTCTCGATTCCGACATCGACGGCTTCCACGACCGCATCTACTTCGGCGATTCGGACGGTGGTGTCTGGCGGCTCGAGTTTGGGGCCCCCAACGACTCTGCCCAAACCGGCGCCGATGTGGGGACGCTGACCCGGATCTTCGACTTCCGTCTCGACTTCCCCGACCGGCAACGGTTCTACTACCGCCCGGTGATGGTGCCGGCCCTCTTCACCGGCTCCAGCTACACCTGGGGCATCGCCATGGGCACCGGCGACCGCGCGAACCTCAACCGCGAGGATGGCGAGATCGACCACTTCTACTTCCTCCTCGATGACGGGCAGAGCACCTTCAAAACTGCAACCGATCTGGTGGCCATCAATTACGACGAGCAGAACGTCCAGCCCGAGGCGGGCGTCTGCGAGCCCTCCACCCTCAACCCCGGCGATGGCAGCTTCGGCTGGTACGTCAGCCTGCGCGCCAACGAGAAGGTCATGTTTGACGCCACGGTTGTCAACGGCCACGTCCTCTTCCCCACCTTCGACCCGTCGGACGCCGCCGCGGCCCACAACGTCCCGGATCAGTGCGGTGTCAGTGGCGGAGGCGCTGGAGGCGGTGATGACGACAATGATGGCGTCTCCGACGACATCGACCAATGTCCGGGCACCCCGGATGGTATGGAGGTGGATCCCGACACCGGCTGCGCAGAGATCAGCTGCCATGCCTCCGGTATGGGCCGCTTCTACGACCTGTGGTTCGAGTGCGGATTGGGCGAGTACACCGAAACGAATGATATTATTACCGGGAGTGAAACCTACACGATCGGAGGAACCACCTACGTGAGCTTCACCGGTAGTAACTTCAGTCCCCCCGTGACCGAGGAGTTCCCCAACGCCACGGGTCACGTGATCACGAACTGGCGACAGGAATAAGCCCGTGAGACGCTCACTCTGGAGTCTCGCCGTGGCGATTCTGATAGCGGGCACGGCCGTGGCGGTGGATGTGCAGTTCAAGGACGGCACCGTCATCGCGGCCGAGAGCTACCGTTTGACCGGATCGTATGTGATGCTCGAGCTTGCCGACGGCCGCTGGGTGGCCTATGACGTTGCCGACGTGGACCTCGACGCGCTGCGTGCGGCGGAGGCGGCGGCTACGACTGCCGATGCCGCGGCCGAAGAGTCAGCCGCGACCCTGTCGAGCGGTCGACAGCTCAAGGACGTTGCGACGGTTGGGGAAGGCGGGACGGCCGGCCCCACCATCTCCGACCGCGACGTCAGGCACGTGCGCGGCAGCGGCGTGCGCGGCGGTGATGAGGAAGGGGAGGAACAGACTGCGGCGCCCGGCGGGACCCCGGAGGGCTTCCAGGAGGGCGGCGGGGTAGTGCTCAACGGCCTCCGCGTCACTCCGCTCGACGAGGGCCGGTGGCACGTGGAGGGTGAGGTCATCAACCGAACCCCGAACCCGGTCACGAACGTGCGCGTGCAGCTCGAGACCATCTCATCGGGCGGCGGGGAGCCGTGGCGGGGCGAGACGTCCGTCACCAGCTACCTCGGGCCGGACGAGAGCGGCGTCTTCAGCCACGACTTCGCGGCCGAGACGCCCGAGGGTGTTGTTCAGCCCAGCGTGCGCGC
>Ga0164313_10001437_pt1 | contig 20999 bp, 15 predicted proteins | sample GuaBasSedimGuay4_FD_113735 | JGI IMG/M metagenome (GOLD analysis project Ga0164313, IMG submission 113735) | Subseafloor sediment microbial communities from Guaymas Basin, Gulf of California, Mexico - Guay4, Core 4569-4, 0-3 cm | ecosystem: Environmental > Aquatic > Marine > Hydrothermal vents... | reverse complement strand
GTGGATGAGGCCCTCGAGAGCGCATCGGCGGGCCGTCTGCATTGGTTTAGTCGCCTCGCTTCGCTCGGGTATCTTTCGTTCGTATTCTTCCTCCCCCTCGTCCTCTTCATGGGCGTACGCAGCTGGCCGATGATCTTCCTCTGGTTTGGCGGGAGCTTGGCGGCGGCGGCTCTCTCCTATGCGGTCGGAGCGCTGAAGCTCGGACCTCGGTCTGTCGTGGCGGTGGCGGTCATCTCTTGCGTCGCTCTCGGTACGACCGCCGCGATGTTTGGCCCCCTGGTACTCACCCCCGCCCTCATCGGCATGAACATCACCGGCTTCGCCATCACGCTCTCGGGCCTTCATCGGCGCTTGGCCGTCGGCGCGGGTATCGCCACGGTAGTCGTTACGATGGCTCTGGGCCTCGCGGGGGTCCTTCCCGGGGGATACCAGTTCACCGATGGCGGCATGGTCATCCTTCCCGGGAGCGTCGAACTTCCCGCGATCCCGGCCATGCTCTTGCTCGCCTTGGCTTCGCTGGTGAGCATGTGGATGCCCGTGCACCTCGTCGCGCGACTCCGCGACGAGCTCCAGGAGGCCGAGCGACGCGTACTCCTCCACAACTGGCACCTCGGCGAGCTGCTCCCCGGCGGCCGCCGGGGAAGCGCTAGCTCCGACGATCCCCCGAACGGCGATCGCTGATTCCGGGCAAAAACGCGCGGCTTTTCGAGCTCTTTCCCCTCCGCTCGACGGCGAGCGGCTCCCGGGTCAGAGTGCCCGCCGCACCTTTCCTGAGTCACCGTTTCGCTGGGGTACATCGATATGTCGTTGGTAGAGCTTCCGAACGAGCCCATCGCTGCCAAGAACCTCGTCGCTGGGGAGTGGCGTGACGCCGCCAGCGGCGACCGCATGGATGTCGTGAGTCCATACACGAACACCGTGATCGGCTCGATCCCCGTCAGCGCCGCCGCCGACGTCGGCCCCGCCGTCGCGGCCGCGAAAGAAGCCGCCGAGAGCTGGCGTGCAGTCCCGCTGAAAGAGAGGACCCAGACCCTCTTCCGTTTCCGCGAGCTGGTGCTCGAGAACATCGACCGGATGAGCAACCTCGCCGCCATCGAATCCGGTAAGACGTTCGCCGAAGGCAAGGCGGGGGTCCTCAAGGGCGTCGAGATCATCGAGTACGCCCTCAGTCTTCAGAACCTCGACATCGGCACGACCCTCGAGGTGAGCCGCGGCGTCACCTGCGAGACGCGCCGCGTGCCCCTCGGTGTCGTCGCCGGGATCACGCCCTTCAACTTCCCGGCGATGGTTCCGATGTGGCAGTACCCCATCGCGGTGACCCTCGGAAACGCCTTCATCCTCAAGCCCTCCGAGAAGGTGCCCCTCACGGCTCATCTGAGCGGTGAGCTGATGGTCGAGGCCGGCTACCCCCCCGGGGTCTTCTCGATCATCCACGGCGGCCGGGAAGCGGTCGAGGCCCTCGCCGACAACCCGGACGTCGAGGCTCTCGGTTTCGTCGGTTCGACCGCCGTCGCCCGCGCGGTCTACGAGCGTGTCACTGGCCGCAATGGCCGGGCTCTCTGCCTCGGCGGTGCCAAGAACCACCTGCTCGTCGTCCCCGATGCCGAAGAAGACGTCACCGTCGACGGAGTCGTCAGCTCCTTCATCGGTTGTGCCGGCCAACGGTGCATGGCGGCGAGTCTGATGGTCGCCGTCGGCGATCTCGACGACTTGATCGACAAGATCGTCGAGCGCGCATCGAAGGTCGCCCTCGGTCCGGAGATGGGCGCAATCATCGACGAGGCCTCGCGGAAGCGCATCGAGGGCGACATTCAGAAGGCCGCCGACCAAGGCGCGAAGATCCGCCTCGACGGCCGCGGCGCCGCGGCCCCGGCGGGCTACGAGGGCGGCAACTGGCTCGCCCCGACCATCATCGACCACGCGTCGATGGAGATGGAGTGCACCACCAAGGAGCTCTTCGGCCCAGTGCTGACCATCATCCGCGTCGCCACCCTCGATGAAGCCATCGCGCTCCAGTCCAGCACTCCCTACGGTAACGCGGTGAGCGTCTTCACCAGCCGCGGCGATGTGGCCCGGTACGTCGCGGACCGAGCCCCGACCGGCATGGTTGGCGTCAACATCGGCGTTCCCGTGCCACGGGAGCCCTTCAGCTTCGGCGGCGCGAAGGCCTCCCGCTTCGGTCAGGGGGACATGACCGGCGCCGGCGGTGTCGAGTTGTGGTCCCGGGTCCAGAAGATCACGACCAAATGGTCACTTCAGCCTGACGCCAACTGGATGAGCTGAGTCCTCGAGGGGAGTTTCAGCGCCTTTCGGGGGTTGAGGCTCACACGCTTTCGGCCCACGATATGGAAGTGCGTAGCTTAGTCCTCGTTTTGGGGTTCTTCTTAGGCGCCGTGGTGTCCGTCTCCGGGACGAGCATCGCCGCCGCCCAATGCACCGTCGCGGGCGCATCATGCGACGACGGGAACTACTGCACGCTTTCAACTACGTGTGACGCCTCCCTGGTCTGCACGGGTGGTACGGCGCGCGGCTGCGGCGACTCCAACGACTGCACCGCCGATACGTGCAACGAGAGCGCGAACCGTTGCGACCATACGAATCGAGCCTCTGGGTACGCGTGCTCCGATGGCGAGTACTGCACGACCCCGGACACCTGCGATGGCGCGGGGGCATGCACCGGAGGGCCGCCGAGGAATTGCGATGACGGCGAGGCCTGTACAGGACCGGACACCTGCGACGAAACCGGGAACAGATGCCGCAACGATCTTCTGCCCGGCTGGTGTCGTATCCGAGGCGGATGCATCGCCGAGGGCACCGTCGACACCGACGGCACCTCGCTCTGCGATCAGTGCGTGCCTTCGATCTCGACCAATCGCTACGAACAGGCCCCCGATGGAACCGCCTGCGGCGCCACCGTCTGCAGCGGCGGTGATCTGACGCCAGCGCCCCTCTGCAATCCGATTGGCGACTGCGTGCCCAGCGCGGCGGTGATGTGCGCGTCGGGCTCGTGCGCGACGACGACCTCCTGTGCGGCCTGTACCGTCGACACCGAGTGCGGAGTTGGCGAATACTGCGGCGGCACCGAGTGTGTCACTTCCCTCGACGCCGGGTCGACCTGCGACCGGTCGCGGCAGTGCACCGGCGGCAATTGCAATGACGGCGTATGCTGCAATCGAGCGTGCGGCGATGGCTGCGAAAGCTGCGATCCCCCCGACAGCCCGGGCCTCTGCACCCCCTATGCTTCCGGAACCGACCCGGAAGGCTCTTGTGGTTCGACCCTCGGCTGCGACGGCTTCGGTTCGTGCATCGACGCCACGGATGCGAGCGTGGGAGAGGACTCCGGCACCGTCGACTCGTCGGTTGGTGCCGAGCCCGGCACGGATGGCTCGACCGGCGGTAACTTGGCCGCCCACGGCTCTGGATGCATCGCGTGCGCCGTCGGTGCCCCTGGCCGTGGCCGTGACTTCGCCGGTCTCGCGTTCTCTCTGCTCTTCATGCTCGGCCTCGCCCTTCGCCGCCGCTTCTGAGGGCTGGAAAGGGCGTGGACCCTCGGCGGGCTCCTCCCGGGCCTTTGCGCTAACGTAGCTGCCCCATGCCCGGTCTCACGAAACTCGGACGCTCCCGGGCGAAGCACGACGACTTGCGGACGTTTCTGCCGACGACCCGGGCCGAGATGCAGGCCCGCGGTTGGGATGAACTCGATGTGCTCATCGTCAGCGGAGACGCCTACGTCGATCATCCGGCCTTTGGTCCGGTGCTCATCGCTCGGTTCCTCGAGGCCCGTGGATATCGTGTCGGCTTCATCGCCCAGCCGCGCTGGGACCGGCCCGACGACGTGCTGCGCATGGGTCGTCCGCGCCTCTTCGTCGGCGTCGCCGCGGGCAACATGGACAGCATGCTCAACAAGCTGACCGCCCAGAAGAAGGTGCGGTCGGACGACCAGTATTCGCCCGGAGGCCGCACCGGAGCGCGCCCCAATCGAGCCACCATCGTCTACTCGAACCTGATCCGCGGAGCCATGGCAGGGGTGCCCATCGTCCTCGGGGGGATCGAAGCGTCGCTCCGGCGCATCGCCCACTACGACTATTGGAGTGACAAGGTACGCCGCGCGATCCTCCTCGACGCCAAGGCGGACCTGCTCATTTTCGGCATGGGCGAGCGCCCGGTCTGGGAGGTTGCCCAGCGCCTCGCGGCCGGGGAGCCCATGGAGGAAATTCGTGATGTGAGGGGCACCGCCTTCGTCATGGGCAAGGGGCAGTGGGAACATCTCGAACCCAGCCGTTTCGTGCGCGACAAGAGGCCCGTGCTCCTGCCCAGCTACGAAGAGGTCGTCTCGAGCTTGCGAGCGTTTAGCGACATGAGCCGGGCGTTTCAGTACGAGACCAGCCCCGGGAACGGGCGTCCCCTCATCCAGCCCCACGGTCACCAAGCGGTCTATTTCAACCCGCCGGCGAAGCCCCTCGAGACGGCCGAGATGGACGAGCTCTACGACCTGCCCTTCCTTCGTCAGCCGCACTCCTCTTACGACGAGCCGATCCCTGCCTTCGAGACGGTGCGCCACTCCCTCGTCACGATGCGCGGCTGTTTTGGCGGCTGCACCTTCTGCTCGATTACGGAGCACGAGGGCCGGGTCATCCAGTCGCGGTCCGAGGCGAGCGTTCTCCGCGAAGTCCGCGAGCTTCGTCGGATGGATGGCTTCAACGGGGTCATCACCGACGTTGGCGGGCCGACCGCGAACATGTACCGGATGAAGTGCAAGTCCGAGGCTATCGAGAACGCGTGCCGGCGTCTCTCGTGCGTGCACCCGGGGGTCTGCGAAAACCTCCAAACAGACCACGCGCCGCTGGTGCAGTTGCTCAGCAAAGTAAGAAACGAGAAGGGCGTACGGAAGGTCTTCATCGCTTCGGGGGTGCGCTACGACTTGGCTGAGCGCTCGCCGGAGTTCATCGACGCCTTGGCTCGGCATCACACCGGGGGCCAGCTTTCGGTGGCCCCGGAACACGTCGATGAGGACGTGCTCGGCAAGATGAAGAAGCCCGGCGCCGAGAGCTACGAGCGATTCGCCCAGATGTTTGCGTGCGCGAGCGAAGAGGCGGGCAAAGACCAGCACCTCGTCCCCTATTACATCTCATCTCACCCGGGTTCGACGATCACGTCGATGATCGACCTCGCGCTCTACCTCAAGAAGCGGGGGATCCGGCCGCGGCAGGTCCAGGACTTCATCCCCACACCGATGTCGATGGCGACGAGCATGTACTACTCGGGTTTCGACCCGTTCACGGGAGAGGCCGTCTACACGGCGCGCACCATGCGCGACAAGCGCATGCAGAAGGCGCTCTTGCTCTATTGGGACCCCGCGCACCACGACCTCGCCCGAGAAGCTCTCCTCGAGGCCGGGCGCCGTGACCTCATCGGGGGCGGCGAGCGAGCGCTGATCCCACCGGCTCGGGGCAAGGGGGCGTTGTCCATCCACGATCGGAAAGGCCCCCGCGCCCCGAGTCGGCAGGGCCTCGCCGCGCGCCGAGGGGCGGGGCCGCAGCGGCCCCCTCGGGGTCAGCGACGCCCCAAGAAGCGCCGCTGACCGCCCCCTCGACGGAAAGCCGTTCTCGGGTCATGGTCTGGCCCGTCGGCGGTCCCGGCGTGAGACGGAAATGAGCGTCCGCGGAGCGGACGGGGAGGAAAGCGACCATGACTCGCAAAGTCGTCGGCGGACTCATCCAAGTGAGCAACGCCCTGAACGATCCCAACGCGACCGTTCCGCAGATTCGAGACGCTGCTCTCGAAAAGCACATTCCCCTCATCGAAGAGGCGGGGAAGAAGGGGGTTCAGATCCTCGGGCTCCAGGAGATCTTCAACGGCCCCTATTTCTGCCCGAGCCAGGACTCCAAATGGTGTGACATCGCCGAAGAGGTCCCCGGGCCCACGGTCGAGCGCCTCGCCGAGTACTGCAAGAAGTACCAGATGGCGATGGTCATCCCGATCTACGAACGAGCCATGGCGGGGGTCTACTACAACACCGCCGCGGTCGTGGACGCCGACGGGACTTACCTCGGCAAGTACCGCAAGAACCACATCCCCCAGACCGGAGGCTTCTGGGAGAAGTACTTCTTCAAGCCCGGCAATCTCGGGTATCCGGTCTTTCAGACCCGCTACGCCAAGGTCGGCGTCTACATTTGCTACGACCGCCACTTCCCCGAGGGGGCCCGGCTCCTCGGACTCAACGGCGCCGAGATCGTCTTCAACCCGTCGGCGACCATCGCCGGTCTCTCGGAGCACCTCTGGCAGCTCGAACAGCCCGCCCACGCCGTCGCCAATGGTTACTTCGTCGCAGCCTCGAACCGCGTCGGAACCGAGGCGCCCTGGGACATCGGTCACTTCTACGGCACCAGCTACTTCGTGGACCCGCGGGGGAAGTTCCTCGCGAAGGGGTCGCGCACCGAGGACGAGCTGGTAGTCGCCGAGATGGACCTCGACGTGATCGAAGAGGTCCGGCGTACCTGGCAGTTTTACCGGGACCGTCGCCCCGAGACCTACGACGACCTGGCTGAGCAACTGCCCTGAGGGATCAGGCGAGGGCGGTCTCGATGACCGTCCCGCCGGCGATTGCCTCTTCGAGGCGCGTCCGAGACACGCCGAGGGCGACGCCGAGGGTTTTCGCCATCGATTGGAACGTCTCTTCGTGGGGGATGTCGCCGCTGTCCGAGCCCATGCCGGTGCCGGAGTCGATGGCCTGGGCTTCGTAGTCGCGGCCGGTCGGGGTGACCCCGCCGACGACGCTGCTGTTGAGGCCCTCGCCGATGAGCACGGTGACGTGGTGGCGTCCGTTGTGGTCGCGGCCGGCGCGGCCTTTTCGCATCAGGTCGCGACCGAAGACGTTGAGCGTGCCTACGATGACGTCGTTGCGGAGAGTGCCCTCGGCCCGCATGCCATCCACGGTCTCGACCAGGGTGCGCAGGTGTCCGACGCCGGTGACCGTTTCGGCGGTCTCCTTCACGAACTCCGGGTCCGTGTGGTTGTCGCGGCCAAAGCGCAGGTTGAGGGTGATGACCGGCGATACGTTCATCGCCGCGAGGACCGTGGCTGCCTTCACCTGGTCCGCCTCGTTGTTGTTGGCGATGTCGTCGAGGCGCCCGACGAGGTCGAGCGACAGTGAGCGCGCCTCGTCCCGAGTGATGGCAAAGCGGTCGAGCATGCGCTTCTGGTTTGCGGTGCCGTGCTCTTTGTAGAGCGCGTTCAGTTGGTCGACGGCCCGGTCCCGGAGCGGCCGGAGGTCCGCGAGGGCCCCGTCACCGGCGGCGAGGGAGCTCTTGAGGGCGAGGGGGGTGACGTTACTGAGAGACCTTCCCTCGAAGGAGAGCAACTCGTTGCCACTCCGGGCGCCGACGCTCACGGGCTCGCGCTGCACCGTCCCGAGGCCCGGGGCGAGGGCTTCCGAGTAGACCGAGACGAGCATCTCGTTGCGCTCCGTCGCGCCCATGAGGCGCATGGCCTTCGGGTGGTTCGGGTGGGCGTTGGTGTAGGTGCCGTGGTGGAAGAATACGGTCTTGGCGAGGATCTCTGGGGGAAGCTCGGCCCAGGGGCGGGCGGCATCGTAGCTCTGGCCGCCCACGGCCATGGCGGTCGCTGCCATCAAGGGGTCGCTCGAGTGCTGAATCGCCGAGTCTTCGTAGGTGCCGGGCACGTTGGCGTTGATGGGGTCACCGGCCGAAGAGCTGCTGAGAATGAGCACCCGGGACGGGACCGGATCCTGGGCGTGTGCTTTGAGGGGGTTCAGGAAGACCGACATGGGGATGCCGGTGGCGAGGGACTTGAGGCCCACGGCGCCGGTGCCGAAGAGGGCGGTGAGGAGCATGTTGCGTCGATTGATCTTCATGGCGATTTCCTCAGAGCCCCATGCCGAGCACGGTCGGAGAAGTACAAGCGACGATGAATGTGGACCGGAGAGCGTTGGTGGTGCTCGCCTCCGCTTCGATGGCGTCCGCGTAGTGGCGGTTGAGGATGGCGATGGCCGGGTCACGGCGCGGGTCCGACGCGGAGAGCCCCATCAGGTCGTTCACGAAGAAGTCGATGGCGCCCTCGGGGTCACTCGAGGGGAACCGCCCGTCGGTCTTCACCAACTCGGTCGCGATGCGTTCGCAGAGGGCCTCGGCCGCGCTGCGAATGAAGAGGTTGGTATCGCGGATGACGATTGGGTCTTCTCCGCCGCGGCTGAACGAGTCGTCGGGGATGACCTGGGTGAGCTGGCCCGCGATGCCGCGGTAGCCGCCGAGTTCGGACCGGAAGTAGCCGTTGGTGCCGCAGGCATCGGGGAGCGCGAGGCGGTTGCTGAGCGTCGCACAGAGGTGCCGCGCCCGGGCGATCGACGCGAGGTCGGCGGCTGAGCCCTCGACGCAGCTGACGCCGGTCACGAGCGGTGAGGCGAGGAGCTCGACGAACATCGTCCGGAAGCTCATCGAGCTGTCTCGGAAGGCCGTGACGATTCGTATGAATTCCGCGGAGTCCTCGGGGCACTTGGCGCCGTTTGCGTAGAAGCACGCCTTCTGAACCCATGCCGGGGCGAAGCGCGGATGGTCCGCGAGGGCCGCAGCCAACTCGATGACGCCGTCGCCGGGGTCGCCGGCGACCTCGTGGCCCTGGAAGGCAAAGGCGGGGCGCAGCGCCTGAACCTCCGGGTCCTCCTGGAGGTGGTAGTAGAAGCTGTAGGAGTTGCGGAAGTACTGCCGCATCGGGTCGAGATTGACGTGGCACCCCCAGCACGAGGTGGTGGGGTCGGCGTGGGCGTCGTCGAGGGCGTCGTCGAAGGCCGGGACGATGCTCGTCTCGCTATCGAAGCTCTTTCCGAGGGCGACGACGAGGGTCTGGTTCGTCGTGACGCGGTTTTGGTTTGCGTCGTTCGTCGGCCAAGTGGCGAAGAAGGCGGGGGTCGTCATGAATCCCACCCGGGGCACGCGCAGGACCAGCTCGGAGGACGCTCGGATTGCGCCGACCTGGTAGAAGGCGGTCGTATCTTCGCCAGAGCGAGGCGCGCGGATGGTCACCGGGCGCCAGTCGAAGAAGTCGCCCTCGTCGAGGAGCGGAGCCTGGCGCACGACGTCGACGCGGCAATCGTCGTTGTCCTGATAGAAGCCGAAGAGGGCCCCGAAGGCGGTTCGCACGAGATCGCCGGAGGTCTTGACGTGGCCCGCGGCGCCGCAGGTGATGTCGGTGTTTTCGACGTAGAACCGCATCCACTCGGGCGACGAGGGGTTCAAGCTCTGGGCGAGGGTCGTCGGGTCGGTGCTCTGGAACTCCACCTGGTCGATCATCGCCCCGAGGGTCTGGTAGGCCTTGTCGTTCTCGTCGTCGATGCCGCGGTCATCGCTGAGGGCGAGGCCAACCATCTGCGCCGTCGTCATGTAATAGGTCTGGGTCGTGAGGACCTCGGTGAACGGACGGTCGCTGTCGACGATGTCGTAGGCGGTGCGCGAGAAGCTCTCTTCGAAGGTGCGGATGAAGAGCGGCCCGACGTCGGTTCGGTCCTCCAACCGGCCCATCTGGAAGTTGCCGTAGCCCCACAGGTCGACGAGGGCCTGGCCCTCGTAACCGTCTTGCTGGAATGACGTCTGGAGGAAACGGCGCAGCTTCTCCTGAGCCACCCGCAGGTCCATCCACCCGTCGATCTGTCCGCGGATGGCGTTCGGGTCGGCCATCAAGGCATCGAGCTCTTCCCCGGTCAGGGGGAGTCCGGTGAGCAGGCCCTTGATCTTCGTCCCATAGACGAACGCCTGGACGGGCTCGTAGGGGTCGTCCGGGTTGTCACATTGCGCGAATGCCGGCCGCGTCGGGTCGACGCCGGTATCGGCGGTGCCCCTGCCGGAGTCGGTCCCGACCCCGGAATCCCTCCCGGCGGCGTCGCTAACCTCTCCGGTGCACCCGGCGGGCAGGGTGCCCATCACCAGGAGGGCACCGAGCCCAATTACCCACTGTCCCATACATGCACATCCTATGAGGTTGCGCACGATCAATCAATGGGCCCCCCGGGGGAAGTGGCTGCTGAGCGCTGTATGGTCCCGTGATGACTGACGAACGCGACCGAGCCGAGGCGGAGATTGTCGGACTGCACGAGTTCTTCGAGGGGTGGATCGCCGGGGACCTCGCGAACGACGACGAGACCTATGAGGATCGGTTCCTAGAGCATATGAGCCCATACTTCACGATGGTTCAGCCGGGGGGAGCGCTGACCGAATACGACGGACTCACCCGGGGCATGCGTGGTGCCCACGGTTCAAACCCCGAATTTCGGATAGCCATCACGGACGTCGTCGTTCGAATCCGCCTCGGTGACACCCTCGTGGTGACCTACACCGAGTGGCAGAGGAACGCGAAGGCGTCGAAGCCCGCGAACAACGGGCGCCGCGCCACCGTCGTGTTCGATGATCTCGGCGACCGGATGATCTGGTGCCATGTGCACGAGTCCTGGCTGCCGCCAGAGCAGATGGCCGCGGGCGACTACGGATTCTGAAATCCCGGGGCGAATTTGCGGCGGACTCGGGGCTCAGCGCATGCCGAGTTCTCGAAGAGCCCGCCGGGCGGCCCGATTGTCCGGGGCCAGCTCGAGGGCGCGTCGGTACTCTTCCCGGGCGCGGCCATCGTCACCAGATTCGCGCAGCACCCGGCCGAGGGCCGCGTGGTAGCCGGAACTGTCCGGGGTGAGGCGCACCGCCATCTCGTACGCTTCCACGGCCCCGCTGAGGTCGCCGCCCCGCGAGAGCGCCGCCCCGAGGCCCGCGAAGGAGCCTGCGTGGGTGGGGTTGATGACTGTCGCCGCGCGATAGGCCGCGGCAGCCTCGCCGAAGCTCTCGGCCCCGAAGTGGGTCCGAGCGTTCTCACGGAAACCTTCGAAGCGCTCCTCCTCCTCGGCGGTCAATGTCCGCGGCTCGGGCAGGGGGGTCGGGGCCGCGCCTTCGATCGGACCCTCGGGATCGAGTTGATCGGCCGGCGGTCCTGGGTTCGCCGTCTCGTCGACGTCGTCGACGTCGTCGACCTCCTGGGTCCCATCGGCCGTCACGATCTCCGCCCCGTCGTCAGCCTCGTCGTCGCCGAAGAGGGACGCGACGAATACGATCAGGGAGATCGCGACGACGGCGATTGCCACCGCGACGGCGCCGCCGGCCAAGAGCCAAAGGGTCTTCTTCTGGGGGTCTTTGTCCCCCGCAGTGTCGGATGCGGATCCCATCGCCGGCAGATTCGCTGGGGGCGGGATGGCGCCCTCGGTTCCGGCGATTTCGCCGCTTGCGCCGTCGACGTCTCCTGGGGCCGGAGGCGCATCGGAAGGGAGGGGAGGGAGCTTTCGCGAAGGTGGGGGCGCGACCGGGGGCTTGGCGAGGATGCCCTTGGGCCCCTTCCGGGACGAGACCACGGCGGGGCCGCTGAGCTTCGGCACCTTCGGCATCTTCTTTATGGCACCCACGCCGACGAGGGTGCCCTTGCCCTTGCCTTTGCGCGGCTTGGGCTTGGTCTCGGGCTTGGCCTCGGGCTTGGCCTTGGGCTTGGTCTCGGGCTTGGCCTTGGTCTCGGTCTTGGTCTCGGGCTTGGCCACCGTCGGATTCGCTACGGCTCCAACGCCGGTGAGGGTGCCCTTGCCCTTCTTGGCTGCTGCTTTCTTCTCCGAACCCTCGGCCATCCGAGGAAGGCTATCTCATTCGCCCTCGCAGCGCCCAAATCGAGGAGGGGGCGCGGCATCGCCGCGTCCCCTCCACATATCCCGCGATGTCGCGGTTCACCGGATTTGGTCTAGATGAGGATGGGAGCTTCGATGCAGACGCCGATCTCCATGATGAGATAGAGCAGGATGCGCTCCTGGGGAACGAGGCCCGCGTGGGGCTCGTCGGTCGTGTGGTAGGTCGAGTAGAGGACCCGGCCGCAGCCGGCGGGCTCGAAGGTCACCGTGAGGGGCAGCTTCGGAGTCTCCGTTCCGTGTCCACCGATGACGTAGGCCTTCGGCGAGTCGATGAGGGGAAGCCCCTCTTCGTCGAAGCCGACCTGGGTCGGGGTCGTCGCGACGATGGTGTTCCAGTTGTCGACGACGTCGAAGTGACTCGCGTCGAAGGTGATGATGCTGTCGGGGTCATCGGCCGACGGGCCGGTCTGGCCGTTGAGCCAGTCGAAGAGGTTCTCGTCCGTGACCTCGGCGTTGTTGGACGAGTAGAGGGAGCCGTTGGCGTCGCCGAAGAGCGCCGTGTTCCAGGTGTTTGCCTCGGCGTTGTAGGCCGCGGCGGGGGTGTCGTGGTTCTCGTCTTGGAGCGTGATTTGGGACGGGAAGACGTTGTCCATCCACTCGCCCGACCAGTCGGTCACGTAGAGCTTCCCGCCCATGGCGACGTAGTCACGGATGTTGCGCAGGTTCTGTTGGTCCTCGAGGGCGTCCGTATTGGCGCTGCCGGCGCAGGGGATGAAGATGATGTGGTACTGGCTCATGCGGTCGAGGTCCGAGACGAGGTCGGTCAGAGAGCCGCTCATCCGCGAGAACTCCGTGCCGCCATTCGAGTAGAAGTCGATCGAAGCGGAGCTGTCCGTCATCTCGTAGTTGCCCGAAGCGTCGACGGTGCCGATGCTCATCTTGCCGAGCACGTCCTGAATGTCATCGAAGGTGCCACTCGCGACGGCGATGCGCGGAACCCAGCGGCCACTCGAGGGGTCGTTGTTGGACGGGAGCGTGGAGCGCGCGTCCGGGATGGTGCGGTCTTCGGCTTCGGCGAGGGTGACCTGCGTGTCGATCCGGAACTGCCCCTTCTGCACCGAGAGCCAGTAGTCACCGGGGAGAATCCCGTTGATGGTGAAGGTCCCGTCGCTCTCCGCGACCGCATGGACTCCCGAAACATCAACGCAGCGCTCGCAGTAAGCGTTGCCGGGGATGGCTTCGGGGGCGGTCGTCGTGAGGCGGACGATGGCGCCGGAGACGGGTATTTCATGGCCGACGGGGACCATCCCGGGGGCGTTCCCCGGGGCCCAGACGGTTCCACTGATGGATGCCGGGGGCACTCTCGGAGTCGGGGGCGGTGGGGTCGTCGCGTCGCCGGTGGACCCGTCGGCCGTCGACGCGTCGCCGGTCACTCCTCGGTCTCCACCGCGAGTCGTACAACCACCTGCGACCAAGGCCGCGATACACAACAACAATACTGACTTCATGGCACGCATCCTCCGCTTGGGTCCCCAGTCGGATGCATGGGACGTTCCGTCGGCGCGTGCCGAGATACCCGAGTGATCTCGGCACGCGGCACCGCGGGGTGTGCTCTCTGGGTGGTCACCCGGCTAGCCAGTGCTGGATCTCTGAGGCCTGGGCCGAGGGAAGATCACGCGCTCGCTGGCGCGGCCAGAGCTTCGCGCGTCCGCTTCCTCAGATCCTCGAGTTGGAAAGGCTTCTGAAGAAAACCCGCGAGGCCCTTGCCCGCAAAATGCTGGACCGTGTCCTGCTCGTTGAAGCCGCTGGTGAGGATCACCGGGAGCTTGGGATATCGCGCGCGCATTGCGCGGTACGTCTCCTCGCCGTTCATCCTCGGCATCGTCAGGTCGAGGATGACGAGGATGACGAGGGCCGAATCGTCGCCCTGCCGGTCGAGCACTTCGAGGGCGGCCACGCCGTCCTCGGCGACCACAGGCTCGAAGCCGAGGGCGTCCAGCATCCTCGCTCCGACTCTGCGGATGAGGTCGTTGTCATCGACGAGGAGAACTTTGCCGGAGCCCCGCCATTCGTCGATGCTCTCTCCGGCGGTGGCTCTCTCCGGGGCCGACGAGCTGACCGGAAAAAGGATTCGGAACGTCGTGCCCTTCGTCGCCTCGCTGTACACCTTGATGGTGCCCGAGTGGCTCTTGACGATCCCGAGGATCGCCGCGAGGCCGAGACCACGCCCCGTGAATTTCGTCGTGAAGAAGGGGTCGAAGAGCCGGTCGCGCACCTCCTCGGTCATCCCCGGCCCATCGTCCGAGACCTCGAGGAAGAGATAGGTGCCGGCCGGGGCTTGGGTGTCGAGGTAGGTCGTCCGGAGGTAGCCGGCGTCACATTCCGTGACGCCCGTCGTCACTCGGATGAGGCCAGGTTCACTACCCTCGCCGATCGCCTCGGAGGCGTTGATGACCAAGTTGAGGAGGATTTGGCTCATCTGGCCACGATCGAGTTCGGCGACCGCCCCCTCCTCGTCGGTGAGGGAGAAGTGAAGGGTCACGTTCTCCCCGGTGGATGCGCGCAGGATGCGTGCTTGGCTGTTCACGATCTCGGAGATGTGCGCGTGCTCGACCTGGAATCGTCCCTTGCCGGCGTACGCGAGAAGCTGGCGGCAGAGCGCAGCCGCGGTCGAGCCGGCCTCGCGAATCGTTTCGAGGTGCTCTCGGGCCGGGTGGTCACTGGCGAGCTCTAGGCGCGCGAGGTCGGCGCTCCCGAGCATGCTGGCGAGGAAATTGTTGAAGTCGTGGGCCAATCCCCCGGCGAGCACGCCGAGGCTCTCGAGCTTCTGGGCCTGAAGCACGCGCAGCTCCATCTGGTCTGCGCGGTGAGCTGCCCGCAGTCGGTCCACCTCCGCGCCGATGCGTCCGGCGAACACCGAGATCGCCGAACCGGAGAAATCTGCGTCGTCGACCCGACCGCGGTAGATAGCGACGATGATCCCCGAGGGGCGGCCGTCGCCGTCGTAGATGGGAACCCCGACGTAGCCACGGGCGTTCATCTTCGCGAGTAACAGGTCCTTTGGGAAGAGCGACGCTACGTCATCTGCGTAGACACAGGTCTTCGTTCCGACGACGTTGGCGCATGGGGTATCGAGGAGTTCGTACCGCAAGCCCTCGGCCGCCTCGCCATCGGCGCAGACGGCGAGGGTTTCGATGGCGTCGCCCGCTTTGGTGAGCTCCCCGATGAACGCGTAGTCGCAGCGAAGGATCTGCCAGAGGTCCCGGGCCATCGCGGGGAAAAACCCCGAACCCACCATCGCAGCCGAGTTGCGGCAGATGTGCCGAACCGCGAGATTCAATCGATCATCGCTGGGCTCTTCACGCGTGGCCACCATCTTGTCCCCCCGGACGAGTGACCACGATACCACGAGTGCCGGCAGTAGGGCGGCGACCGCTCCATGTCCGGAGACCTCGGGGGAGTCACCGATGGTGGACGTACGCCGTCGATCCGGGCAGAGTCGCGGCTGCACCCGGGTACTCTCATTCGGCGTGCGCCTGAGGGAGGCGAGGGATGAGCATCCTGATCACCAACGGTCGGGTCGTGACGGCCACCGACGACTACTTTGCCGACGTTTACATCGAGGGCGAGAAGATCGCTCAAATCGGCAAGAACCTGAACGTGACGGCGGACGAGACGATCGATGCCAAGGGCAAGCTCGTCATCCCCGGAGGCATCGACCCGCATACGCACCTGGAGATGCCCTTCGGCGGCACGACCAGTGCCGATGATTTCGAGACGGGCACCATCGCCGCGGCCCATGGCGGGACGACGACTCTCATCGACTTCGCGATTCAAACCAAGGGCGAGTCGACCATCAAGGGTCTCGATACCTGGCACGCGAAGGCCGACGGCAAGGCGACCATCGACTACGGCTTCCACATGATCATCACGGACATGCCCGACGAGCGGCTGCCCGAGATGACCAAGCTCCGAGATGAGGGCATCAGCTCCTACAAGCTCTTCATGGCCTATCCGGGGGTCCTCTACGTCGACGACGGCACGCTCTACCGCGCCTTCCGTAAGGCGGGGGATGACGGTACGCGCATCTGCATGCATGCCGAAAATGGCATCGTCATCGACGAGATCGTCAAGCAGGCCGTGCTCGATGGCAAAGTCGAGCCCCGGTGGCATGCCAAGACGCGGCCCACCCGCATGGAGGCCGAGGGCGTGCACCGCGCCATCGCGATCGCCGAGGTTGCCGAGGTGCCGCTCTACATCGTGCACCTCTCGTCATCGGACGCCCTCGACGAAGTGAGGACGGGGCGGGCCCGCGGCGTAGACGTCATCGCCGAGACTTGTCCGCAGTATCTCTTCCTCGACGAGACCTACTACGACAAGCCGGGCTTCGAGGGGGCCAAGTGGGTCATGACCCCGGCGCTCCGGGAGGCCTGGAACCAGGACGAGCTCTGGCAGGGGCTCATGTTCCGTGACCTCGAGACCATCGCGACCGACCATTGCCCATTCTGCATGAAGGACCAGAAGGAGCTCGGGAAGGACTCCTTCACCAAGATCCCGAATGGCGCTCCTGGCATCGAGAACCGCATGAGCCTGGTCTTCAACGGCGGCGTCGTGCAGGGCCGCATCGACCTGAACCGCTTCGTCGAGATCACCTCGACGGCGGCGGCCAAGGCCTTTGGCCTCTTCCCGAAGAAGGGCACCATCGCCGTCGGTTCCGACGCCGACATCGTCATCTTCGACGCCGAGCGCAAAGAGACCATCAGCATCGACAACCCCATCACTCACCACATGAACGTCGACTACTCGGCGTACGAGGGGTTCGAGATCCAGGGGTTCACCGAGACCGTGCTGAGCCGCGGCCGCGTAATCGTCCGAAACACGAAGCTCGAGACGAGGGGCGGCGGCCAGTTCATCAAGCGGGTAGGGCAGGGCGAGTTACTCCGCTAGGAGTAACGCCGCGATCGTCGCACCCATGCCGCCGGTGGTCTGACCTCAGGCCTTCGGCGGCGCCTTCTTGTCGGCCTTGTCGGCCTTCTCCTCGCGCCAACGAGCGAGCTTCTTGATTGCCTTTGCCTTCTGTTTACGGCGGCGGGGGCCGTTTTGCTTGGATGCCATGGGCGGCACCCTACGCCGAGCAAGGCTGGTTGGCGAGCGGATGGATGAGTAAGCCACAATACCCATGTTTTGCCCGGTATTGCGGGCATTCGAGGGGCGAGTGATAGGCTCGGAGACGTGATTTCGCGTTTCCTTGCCATCCGTGGGGCCGCTTTGGCCGTCTTGTGTGTCTTGCCCCCATTGGCCCTCTTGGCCGCGGGTTGCGGCGACGACGGGGCGACGGTGACCGACTCGGGGCGCCTCGATTCCGGGGTCCCTGATTCGGCAGCGGACTCGTCGATCCCCGGGCTCTGCCCGACCGCCGGCGACCTCCCCTGCGCAGACACCTGCATCGACCCGGCGAGTGACCCGGCCAACTGCGGGACTTGCGCCAACGCCTGCGCCAGCGCCGAGGTGTGCAGCGTCGGGACGTGCGCCTCGGGCTGCGACCCACGCCTCACGGACTGCGGGGACGCCTGCGTCGACATCAACAGCAACGAGGACCACTGTGGTTCTTGCCGCGCGCCCTGCCGTCTGGGGCAGGCCTGCTCCGACGGGATGTGCGTCTGTGGTCGTGGCCTCGTCGAGTGTGGGGTGACCTGCGCCGACCTTGCCTCGGACCCCGCAAACTGCGGTGCCTGCGGGGCCGCGTGCGCGATGGGGGATGTGTGTACCAGCGGCGAATGCCTCAGCACCTGCGGGGTGGGGCTGACGGATTGCGCCGCTTCCTGCGTGGATCTCCGGAGCGACCTCGTGAACTGCGGGGCTTGCGGCAATGTCTGCGGCGGGGGGCTCGAGTGCGCTGACGGTGCGTGTCGGTGTCCGGCGGGATACACCGACTGCGGTGCGATCGGGTGTGTCGACGTCACCCGCAACGGCACCAACTGCGGCGCTTGTGGCGTCGTCTGCGCCGTCGACGAGGTCTGTGCGTCCGGGAGCTGTGGGGCAGGCTGTCCTAGTGGCGGGACCGCATGCGGTGCGAGCTGTGTCGATACGGCAACCGACCCGCTGCACTGTGGTGGATGCGGCGTCGAGTGTACCGGTGGCCGCATTTGTGATGCCGGTGCTTGCGTTTGCGGAGCCGGGGCGACCGCCTGCCGCGGGGTGTGCGTCGACACGACCAACAACGTAAACAACTGCGGGGCATGTCGGGTGACGTGCGGGGCGGTGGAGGTCTGCTCGGCCGGTGTCTGTACGGCGGGGTGCATTCCGACCGAGGAGGCGTGCGCCGGGGCCTGCGTCGACACGACGTCCGACCCGGACCATTGCGGCGCGTGCGGGGTCGTGTGCAGCGGCGGCCGGGAGTGCGCCGCCGGGGTCTGCGATTGCCCCGCCGGCGAAGTCGTCTGCGATGGCACCTGCCGGGACCCGGAGACGGATCGGGACCACTGCGGCGTCTGCGACAATGCGTGTCGCGTCGTAGAGGCCTGTATCGCGGCTGCGTGTGAATGTGTCGAAACGATGTGCGGGTCAGACTGCGTCGACCTCGATACCGACGAAGCACATTGCGGCGCCTGCGATGCCGCCTGCGGGATGGGGCTGACGTGCCACCGCGGTCGTTGTCGCTGAGGGCTTGCCGGGTCATGCTCTCGGTCGCGGCTCCCCGATGACCCACTACGCCCGAAGATTTCGACGGATTGCCCGCTCTCTCAGCCGGGCCGACCTGATGCGGCGTTCCATGGACGTCACCTTCACCCTCGACGACATCAATCTCGACAAGCGCAATGACGGCCGACGCTTTCTCGATTTCTATAGCGAGGAGGGCATTCGCCTCGCCCTCGAGCGCTACGGCCTGACGGCGACCCTCGGCCGTCGTGGTTACGCCGACTTCCAGATGCATACGAGCGCCGACGACGAGCGCCATACGCTCATTTTGTCGGCCGACGTCGACGGACGGACCCAGCACCTCATGGAGTTGGTGGTTCGGCGAGACCAGCTCCTGCCGGATACCCCGGAGGGGCTTCCGGTCCTGGGTCGCGACATCGAGACACTCACCGTGGACTGGCTCGCCCTCCAAGACCCTCGGGGCCTTTTCTCCGAGAGCCGGCCCCGGCTTCCCGGCCAGATCCTCCCGGGCCTCCGGGCCGGGGAGCGGGTGATGGAGATGCTCTACCGGGTCGTCGATCGCCTCTGCCTCGACACCTTGGTGACGGTTCCCGACCACTTTCACAACGCGGTGCTCTACGGGAGGGAGCTCCCCTTCCTCGACCCCTGGTACGGCGGGCAACTCCAGTGCTTGCAGTCTGTCCTGATGACCGAGGAGAAGCTCTCCCTCTCCCAGGCGAGCTGGGCCGTCGAGTGGGGTCATGTCCAGCAAGACGCCGGCGTGGCGTTTTGCTGGCGCGGGCAGCTCATGGTTGCGCCCCGGGGCAAGAGCCTCGAAGCCTATTTCGGTTCGAGGGAGTATCGGGCCGAGGTCCGGCGGGTCGCCGAACACCTCGACTATCGTCTCGACCGGGTGGCCTTCGAGACTCGGTGGGCGGAGTCCGTCGACGCGCTTACGTCGGCGCCCCTGAGCAGCTGAAGGGCGCTTTTCGATTTTCGTCAGCGCCGGTCAGCCCGGTGAGAAACCGACGAACTACCAGCCGCTCGGGCTTACGCCGATGGGCGCGTTTTGGCCCTGTTCACGCAGCTCCCTGAGCGACCGTTCGATGTGGCGGGATGGTTGCAACCGCATGTCGTTGTCGGAGGCCTTCAAGTTGTCATCGCGATGGAGGAAATTGTAAGACGAGCGGTACGTCGCCACCGGCCCATCGGCCGTCTTCGTAACAGAGAACCCGAGGGCGTCACCACCGCGTGGCAGGTCGACCATGTTGCCCAGAGACATGTGGCCGGCCGTGCCTGAGGTCAGGTTTGCTCGGTTGGCGTTGACCATCTCACTGGGGCGGAAGTGAACCTCGCCCGTCTTCGTATTGAGAAGCCCATAGAAGCGCTGTCCCACCGGGGCATTCTGGTAGCTCTTGATGGAATCGGGCGTCGCGTGGGCCCAGCCGAAGCGACTGGCGCCGTTGGTCGTGCGACCCGCGATGGCCCCCCCCCGACCCACATTGGCGCCAACGCGACCCGCGCCGCGCGCCACGGTGCCCGCCGCGCCTAGAGGGACGAAGTTGGCGGCGATGTTCGTGAGGCCGCGTGAGCAGCCGTACGCACTTCCGCCGGTGCAGTCGTCTACCATCTGAGCACCCGCCTCGATGACGCCGGACGTGATGTTCACCGCGGTGTCGTATGCACTCGTCGCGGTGTCGATGGGGTGCATGACCGCGTTGCCGACCGTGCTGGCGACGGCGGTCGCGGTGTCGATCGGGTTGGTCACGGCATTCCAAGCGCCGCCGGCAATGGCGGTGATACCGCTCCAGGTACCGGCGACGACGTCGACAGCACCGTCGGCGACGCCGCGGGCGACGGCGCCAACTCCGGTGGAATCTCCGGCACCAAAGAAGCCGTCATCGCCCGATCCGGTGGTCTCGACGCTGACGAGCGGCGCGCTAGCTGCGCCCGCACCACCCGGTCCCACGTCTCCACCGGAGCCGGCGCCTGCGCCATCTCCAGTTGGGCCGCCCGTGCCGGCCGCGCCGCCGCTTCCAAGTGCACCGGTGGCTCCCGCCACGTCGCCGTCTCCGGCCGAACTTCCCGTGCTGGCCGCGCCGCCGCTTCCAGGTGCGCCGGTGGCTCCCGCGGCGCCGCCGCTTCCGAGTGCGCCGGTGGCTCCCGCGGCGCCGCCGCTTCCAGGTGCGCCGGAGGCTCCCGCGGCGCCGCCGCTTCCAGGTGCGCCGGAGGCTCCCGCGGCGCCGCCGCTTCCGAGTGCGCCGGAGGCTCCCGCGGCGCCGCCGCTTCCAGGTGCGCCGGAGGCTCCCGCGGCGCCGCCGCTTCCAGGTGCGCCGGTGGCTCCCGCGGCGCCGCCGCTTCCAGGTGCGCCGGAGGCTCCCGCGACGCCGCCGCTTCCTGCGGTGCCGTCCCCATCCCCGGCCGCTGCGGCGAGGCCCGCGGCGTCGAGGGATGCGATCACTTCGTCGGCACCCATGACCTTGGCCACGACCGTTTCGCCGAAGGTCTTCCACGCGATGAATCCTGCGATCGCGATGAGCGCGACGAGGAGGATGTACTCGACCGTCGTGAGGCCGCGGGTGTCGCTCAGGAACTGACTCGAGCGTTTACGCATGGGCCACCTCATCGAGGTAGAGCGAGGTTAGCATGGTGTCGGAAAGCGCGCGAGCGATGGGGTGGGTGGCGAAGCCCACGAACCAGG
>Ga0164313_10001435_pt1 | contig 21023 bp, 23 predicted proteins | sample GuaBasSedimGuay4_FD_113735 | JGI IMG/M metagenome (GOLD analysis project Ga0164313, IMG submission 113735) | Subseafloor sediment microbial communities from Guaymas Basin, Gulf of California, Mexico - Guay4, Core 4569-4, 0-3 cm | ecosystem: Environmental > Aquatic > Marine > Hydrothermal vents... | reverse complement strand
GTTTGGCTACTTACCTGTGCCACGCTTTCGCCTGTAAGTAAAGCGTCTATTTCCATCTCATGTGCTACTTTTTCAGAGGCTAGAAGCATCAAACGTTTGAGCGTTACACCCATGTATGTCTCATGTGTAGAAGCAAATATCTCTGTCAAGACATCATCAAAAGGTACAGAGATAAACTTTACCCTATGAGAAGCTCCAAACTTAGACCAAAGATAAAGTGCTACTTGTTTTACCCCTATCTCATGTGCCTCACCTCCTAGGTTAAAGAAGATGAAGTGCGTCTTCAAGCCACGTTTCATACTCATATACGAAGCGATGGTAGAGTCAAAACCACCCGACATAAGAGAAAGTATCTCGCCTTGTGTCCCTAAAGGAAAGCCTGCAAGTCCTAGATGCTTCGTAGTGATGATGTTTAGCTGATTGTTTATAAGTTCTAAACGCAGGGTCACTTCGGGATGGTGTAAATCCACACCCTTAGCATCATTATGTGCCAACATATAACCGCCCACAGTTTGTTCTATGGTGGTTGAGTTAAAGTCATGTTTACCAGAGCGTTTAACACGTACCACAAAGGTTTTGCCTATGATTTCATCTGCCATTACTTCGTTGACTTTCACTTTGATGTCATCAAGCGTTTTCATATTGTCAAACTGTAAGGCTTCAAGAACTTGTTCGATGCCAGGGGTGTCAAGCAGTGTTTGTCTCACTTCCTCAAGTACCTTTAAAGGTGTCACGACTTCTATCTTGTCTGAAAACTTTTTTACCTGTATATCATCAGAATATCTGCCCAATAGTTTGACAAGGTTGTTATATAGTTGCCCCACCATCTGACGCTTAGCAGAAGAACCCTTGACCATAATCTCTGGGAAAAGCTTAAGTATGAACTTTTGAGTATTAGCCATTAAAACTCAAACCCTCCGCCTTTGCCTTTGGACATGGAGTCATATACTGCTTTGATGTAGGCATCACGTACTGTACACTCAAGTAACTTTTCGCATTTCAGACAAGAGTTTACATGCTCTTGTTTTTGACAGTCTTCGAGTACTGTTTTTTTACTTTGAAGGAGGATTTGCCACTCATCAAGTACTTGTTCAGACATTAGGCTTTGACTCCATAGGCTGACTTTAAAGCTTGTATCTCATACTTGGACCCAAAAAAACAAGGGCTTGTGTCATGTGGATGGCTAGGCACTAAGTCCATAAGTCTTAGTCCTTTGTCATCAATGGCTTCTCCTCCTGCTTGTTCATAAATGAAAGCAAAAGGAATGACTTCAAAAAGTTGTCGTAACTTACCATGAGGTTTGTCAGAAGTTCCAGGGTAAGAAAAGATGCCCCCTCCTTTGAGGAGTATCTGATGCAAGTCTGGCACCATACCTCCTGAATAACGTAAACGATACCCCTGAGAAAAAAGTCCATCAACAAAAGCCTTATGTTTGGCAGACCAGTTTTGCTGTGTCCCTCCAGGGGCGTTGAGCTTACCTTTTTCATCTAAAGTCACTTCTCCTATGAGTCTAAACGTAGTATCTACCGCACGATATAGTACAGGTTTGGCATCTTTCATCGCAAAAACAAGCTCTAAGCGTGGGCCATAGACAACATACGCTGAGGCTATAAGGTTTTCTCCCTTAAGTTCACCCTCATAAATACCAAATATCGAACCCACAGACAAGTTGACATCTACCAAAGAAGAACCATCCAAAGGGTCATAACATACGGTGTATATGCCTTCTTCATTGAGTGCAAGTACACCTTCTTTTTCTTCGCTTACTAAGTCTTTGACTATGCTCACAGAAGCAAAAGCTTTTTCTATGATAAGGTCAGACTGTACATCAAGCTTAAGTTGTTCTTCGCCTGAAGAGTTTTCACTTTGTGAGTAGCCCAAGTCTTCTGTTTTGATGGCTTTGTCTATGTCGAATGCTATGGCTTTAATAGTATTGAGTATGTTATGCATTATATCTCCTTGGCATGTTTTTGTATCCATTCTATGATCTCTTCGTCTTTATTAAGTGCGAGGATGTCTATGTTTTTGGGTATGTCGTAAAGACTTAAGTCTATACTATCATCTATGGCAATGGCTTCAGAACAGCAAAGGTAAGATTCATCTATGCTATTTCTAAATATGGCTATACGTGGTAAAGGCAAAGTTTTAAGCCCCTCTATAAGTAAAATGTCAAAGTCGTTTATCATATTCACAAGTTCATCTAAGGTTTTTTCTCTTTGTGAAAAGTATGTGGTTCTACTGGGAGATGTCACCACTACTTCTGCTCCCATTTGTGAAAACTTGTGGCTATCTTTTCCTTGTACATCAAATACTGCTTTGTCTTTAGGGTCATTTTTAATGATGGCAACTTTTTGCTCTTGCATGAAGATGCGGGCTACTTTTTCTACTAGTGTGGTTATTCCAGACCCTGAGGGTCCTGTAAATGCTACAGCAACTCTTTTACGCACATGAAACCTTTTTGAAGTCAAATTATTATTGCGATTATACTTAAATATTTATTGAAACTATGTTAAAATCATGGCAATTTCAAGGAGGTTTTATGCCTTATGTATTTCTAGTAAGTATGTTTTTGATTCTCCTTCTTGGCTGCACATCCAAAGAGCAGCAGGCACTTATGCAAAAACTAGAAGCCAATAATGTTTACCATGGAAAACTCAAGCAAACAGAAAAAACACAACTCTTTGATATTAATTCTAGTAGCAAAGCTTTGGTGACTGCCACTTATTTATATGAGCAAACTACGGATAAAAATGATACACGAGATGAGATATTTATTGTCGGTGTGTATTTAGAGGGAGAAGTGGAACATAATTTTGAGAGTTTGGGATATGCTTTGACTTTAAATGAAGCAGTTCCTATAAGTATAAAAAAACTAGATAAAAATGATGTCTTACTCAAAGATATTTCTTTTGTTACGCAGTGGGCATCTTATTATTTAGTCCATTTCCCACACAATAGTAAAAAAAGTTTTACCCTTACCTTTAAAAGTAAACTTTACGGAGAGGGTGCATTACATTTTGCTAAAGTGGCAAAGTATGTGCTGACTAAAACAGCATTTTAAATTAACTTATTTTTTATCCACATTTTTTTATCCACATTTTCCTGGAGCACATTTCATGCCATTGAATTGTCCTGTAAGAGTGTCATTCATAGATGTGTTATGCATTTTATCCATACGTGTTTTCATCATTTGAGGATGTGTAACAAAGTTATAGCCCTTATATAAAGTGATGATTCCATACAGGATGACAAGTATTGCTGATAGTTTCATCATAGTAGTTCGTAAAGAACCTTTTTGTAAAAACTTCGTAATAAACCCTAAAAAAAATAAAGCAGGAATAGTCGCCAAGCCAAAAATAGCCATTACTAATGCTCCATAAAAAGGACTTGCTGTGCTCGCAGCAAAGACGGCAAAGGCATACACTAGGCCACAAGGTATGATACCATTTAGCATACCTAAAAGAAAAAAACTTACATAAGATTCAGATGTCATCAGTTTTCTAAATGTATTTTGATACCAAGCATACTTAGAAACCGACCACTGGGCAGAGTTTAAAAATCTAATGTTTCCAACAAGAGAAAGACCTGCTAGTATCATCAGTAAGCCTGTGAGTATAAAAAGTATGCCTTTTGTTGTGGGCGTAAATGCTACAACCTGTCCTAGAAAACCAAATGTGGCTCCAAGTGCAGAATATGTAGCTACACGACCAAAGTTGTAAGAAAGATGTGCCGTGGTTTGTTGTATATAGCTCTTTTTTTGGTCTATTTTTGTAGAAGAGTAAGCCACAACTATCCCTCCGCACATACCAATACAATGCCCTACAGAACCTAAAAAGGCCGTAGTTAGAATGATAATAAGGTCTATATTTCCCATGAATAGCAATCCATTTGTTAAGTTTCTAAAACTATAGTATACTTTTATTAAAGTATTGTTAAATATAATATATCTCACAAAGGTAAAAATTTGTTTAAAAAACTCAGACACAGTATCATTAAAATGTTTAGAGAGCTTCTTGTTCACCATCATAGTTCCTTGGAGTACAGAGCCAAGCTTCTTACACTTATGATATCTGCTAATGGTAAAATATGTGAATGTGAGAAACAAAAACTCAAAGAAATAGCTTCTAGTATTTATGGAGAAGATCATGACAGGGCAGCATTACTAATAGACGCTGTTCATGAGTACCACCATAAAATTATCACTAATAATGGTTTAGACTTTGAGCATCTTATTCAATTAGTAGAAAGAGAAACAAAAGCCATAAAGCGTTTTGCAAATAAAATAGATATGCCATTGCTTATGCAGCTTCATGAATGTATAGATGACGATGATGATATATTGTTTCAAAAGAGAATATTGGAATTTTTACAAAGCTTAAAAGATGAATATACAGCATGACATGATAGCAAGGAGGAGATAAAATGAAAAATATTATTCGTAAAAAATATCATATCATTGTATTTCTTCTTAAGCTAAGTATTTTTCTGCTATTGACACCCATAGTTTATAATTATATACCTGTAAAAACAGGGAAAAGCACATTCTACTTGCCTTCTTCTGACATAAATTCAGTGATAGATACACTTGAAAATAATGGCTATAGTGTTTGGGCAATAGATAAATTAATGTTAAAATATTTTAAAACCCCACCCAAGGGTTGGTACACAATTAAGAAAACAAGTCAAAAACGTTTTAACTTTTTTGAATCTTTGCTAACACAGCGAGCCAAAACGATGCGTGTAAAAATATATGCAGGAGAAACCAGCATAGAGCTAACAAAGCGTTTGGCACGTGATTTAAAATTAGATCAAAAAAAATTGATATTACAATACAGAAGATTGACACGTTTTTTAGAAGGAGATATTTTTGCAGGGCGCTATGTCGTGGCAAGAAAGGCAGATGAAAGAGCAATAATAAGTGCATTATTTCAAATATCTGCGATTAAACTTAAAGAATTTGGAAGTAGATACTGTGAAGATGACCCTAATCCTCTTGAGATAAAAATATTATTGATTATAGCATCCATTATTCAAAAAGAAACCAATAATCCCAAAGAAATGTACCTGGTGTCTTCTGTCATTCAGAATCGTTTAGATAGAGGAATGAAACTACAAATGGATGGAACGTTAAATTATGGTAAGTATGCACATAAGGCGGTTACCTCAAAACGTATTAAAAAAGATAAAAGCTATTATAACACCTATAAGCATGGTGGCATACCTCCTGCACCTTTATGTACAGTAAGTATTAATGCGTTAAAAGCAGCACTGAATCCTAAGAAAACAAATTATTTATATTTTATGCTCAACAAAAAGGGTAAACACGATTTTGCTTCATCTTATAAACAACACGTAAAGAACATTAAGGCATTTAGAAACTAGGCAATCTCTTTGCCAAATTTTGCTTTTAGTTTTGCCAATTTTGGCGGAATTACCGCCATGCAGTAGCCTTGCATCTGATTTTGACGGTAATAGTCTTGGTGGTAAGATTCTGCCTTATAATAACTGTCTAGTGGTTCTATAACGGTTACAATAGGATTACTGTAGTTATTTTGAGCAGCAGACAAAGAAGCTTCTGCGGTATCTTTGTCCCTTTCATTTGTATAGAGTATTGTAGAACGATATTGTGTGCCTCTGTCTGCTCCTTGTTGATTAAGTGTGCTAGGGTCATGTACAACAAAAAATATGTCTAATAAAGTATCAGAAGTAATAATACTGTCATCGTATGTAATTTTTATAACTTCTGCATGACCTGTTTCTCCTGTGCAAATATCTTTATAAGTTGGGTTTAGTGTTTGTCCATTGGCATAGCCACTTTCTACATCACTAACACCTTTTAGCACTTCAAATACTGCTTCGGTGCACCAAAAACATCCACCCCCTACAATTAATTCTTGTTTTGCCATTTTTATATCCTATTAAATTTTGTATTTACTATATTCGCTATAATACCTAAGAAAATAAAAATTAATCTAAATGCGGGAGTGAAAGAATGAATATAAATGTTGTATGTCCACATTGTCTCAAAGTAAATCGCATACCTAAAAAAGAATCCTATGCTAAGGCCAACTGTGGGGAGTGTAAAAATTCTTTGCTTGATTCTAAACCTTTGGCAGTAGATCCAGATACACTTGGAATATTTTTGGCTAATTCTGATATACCTGTGGTGGTAGATTTTTGGGCACCTTGGTGTGGCCCTTGCTTACAGATGGCACCTGCATTTGAAGAGGCTGCTTTGGCTATGTCCTTGCAAGCTCAGTTCGTTAAAGTCAATACAGAAGAACAGCAGGCTTTGGGTGGACGGTATGGCATAGAAAGTATTCCAACACTCATTCTTTTTAAAGGCGCCAAAGAGGCAGACAGACTTTCTGGGGCTCTGAGTGCTTCTAGATTGCAAAACTGGGTGAAACAATCTTTATAAATGGCTAAAATATTATTACTTGAAGATGATGCTAATCTCAATGAAACAGTGAGAGAATTCTTAGAAACATTGGGGCATCATATTGTTGCTGCTTATGATGGACATGAAGCACAAGATAAGATCTATGAAAGTAAATATGATTTATTACTTTTAGATGTGAATACACCTGGCATTAATGGTTTTGACCTTCTAAAAGAAGCCAGAGAAGTGGAAGTTTTTGCTCCTGCTATTTTTATTACTTCTTTGGACTCTGTGGATGATTTGGAAAAAGGGTTTGAGAGTGGATGTGATGATTATATTCGTAAGCCTTTTGCTCTTAAGGAACTTCAAATACGAGTAGAAACACTTTTAAAGCGTGGTTTTTTCCATCAAGATAAAACATTGATAGATATTGCCGATAATATTGCCTACGATAGCCAAAATAATGAGCTTATAATAGATACAGAGGTGCAATCATTAGGACAGAAAGAATCGAGGCTATTAAATCTTTTTGTAAAACACGAATCTGAGGTATTGGCGCATGAGCGTATATATAAACATTTATGGGATTTTGATGAAGAGCCTAGCGATACTGCGCTACGCACCTACATTAAGAACCTTCGTAAAATGATAGGTAAGGATAAAATTGTTAGCATTAAAAAGCAAGGCTACAAATTCATTACTCAAAAGTGAAAAGCAGTCTTTTGTTAGATTTTTGACACCATACATTGCTATGGTACTTTTGATGATTACTTTGTTGTCTGTTTTCTATTATCAGAGCCAAGAAAAAATTATGTTTGCCCAACAACGTGCCACACTTTCCAAATATGCCTACGAACAGACTAAAAAACTAAAAGAATTACATTATGCTTTTGATACAAAAAGACACTATCCAAGAGATTCAAGATTTAACTCGGCTATTTATGATTTAGAGCAACTCCAAATATTTTCACTATTGGAAAATAAAAAGGTGTCTTTTGATGCAGAAATTTATAAAACAGATAAACATATTCATTTTGTAGAGTCTTTGGCAGATTTTTATTTAGGTACTAAATATCTTGTGATTGAAGTGTCAGATGATGAGGTATGGAAAGATGATATATGGAAAAATATATTTGGCTATGGCTTGTTTACTTTTTTCTTTTTCTTGCTTTTTGGTTTATATCTTGCAAGATTGTTTTTGAAGCCTATGCGTGATTCTATTGTCTTGTTAGATAGGTTTATCAAAGATACAACACATGAATTAAATACGCCACTTTCTGCTATATTGGCAAACATAGAGATGATGAATACTGAAGTTATGAAAGAAGAGAACAAAACAAAACTTGCACGTATCAATATCGCGGCTAAAATGGTATCAGCTTTATATAGAGACCTAACATATCTTGTTTTGGAGCAGGAAAAAGATAATGAAGATGAAGATATAGAAATAAAAGCACTGATACACAATAGAATAGAATGTTTTACAATTTTGGCACAATCTAAAAACATTGAATGTCGTTTAGACTTAGAAGAAGCTTCTATTTATATGGACAGACGAAAATTTACTAGGGTGATTGACAACCTTATTTCTAATGCAATTAAATATAACAAGCGACATGGTACTATAGGTATAAAATTACGTCAAGGTAGCTTGACTATCTGGGATACAGGAGTAGGAATGAAAGAAAACACCATACCTTTTATATTTGATAGATATATGAGATTTAATAATACAGAGGGTGGTTTTGGTATAGGCATGAGCATTGTCAAAAAAATACTAGATGAATATCAGATTATTATTGATGTACAATCCAAAGAAGAAGAGGGCACAAAGATGCTACTAAAATGGTAAGAATTTTACTTTTAACTTTACTTCTATATTCAAGCATATTTGCCGATAACACCTATGAGCGTAATTGTGTTAGTTGTCATAAGCATTTGCCTGTATCTTTAGAAAAAATGTTTATGCAATATATTCTTGTCTATGGAGATGAAAAAAATGTCAAAGCAGGGCTCAAGCATTATCTAAAATACCCCATTAAGGATATTTCATTAATGTCAAATTTATTTATATCCAATTATGGTATTAAAACCAAAAGTACTTTGAGTGATGAGGAGATAGATGAAATTTTAGAAATCTATTGGGATAAATTTAAAATATTTGGAAAACTAAACTAGCACTAATGTAACCTCTTGAAGCATCTTGCTGCCTAAGATAAAATATTTATTTATATTCTTCACAATGTTTTCACGATTTTTTGTTATGATACAGTTATCTAAAAAAAGTATTTTTAGAAATGAGCAATAATTACCTGTGCGGGTATCACTAAAGTAATTTAATATAATTTTAAGTAAAATCATTATATTATTTTGCCAACAAAATCAAATCAGCGGAATTGATTATGTATATATTATGTAATCAATAGAAATTATAAATTTAAAGGAATTACAATGAAAAAATTTGCAATCACAATGTTACTTGCGGGATCTACACTACTTATGGCTGACGGTGCTGCCGCTTATGCTAAATGTATTGGTTGTCATGGTGCAAACGGAGAAAAGCCAGGACTTGGTAAATCAGCAGTGATTACAGGTCAAGATTCTGCTAAAACAGTAGAACAACTTAACGGTTACAAAGCGGGCACACTTAATATGCATGGTATGGGTGCACTTATGAAAGGTCAAGTAGCTTCTATGGATGATGCTACTATCAAAGCAGTTGCAGATTACATTGCAGCGATGAAGTAGGCCCTCTTTAAACTTAGGTACAGAGTTTTTAAAAAGCTCTGTACCTATTTTTTTGCTCATTTTTTTATTATAAGTTTTTTTTATCTAAATATATTATTTTATAAATTAATTCTTATGATAAAAATTATAATTAATTATATTAAAGGAAATACAATGAAAAAGATTAGTACATTAGCACTTACAGCTCTATTTGGTTTTATGATGATGACTACTGCTATTAATGCAGGAAGTATCAATAAGGGTCAAAGAATTTATTCTAAAAAACTCAAAGGTCAGTGTGAAGATAAAAGTGGTGGAGATTTTGCTGCTGCATTTAAACAAAAGGAATGGGAAGCTGCATTTAAAGCAGGAACATTTGAAGCCAAAGTAAAAGAATTTTGTCCAAATTTAGAAACATATAAAGACAAATGGACACCAGATCTTTTTGAATTCGCAAATGAATATGCAAGTGATACAGGAAATGAACCAGCTTGTTAAGTTGACTTTTATTTTCTAATATTTTTTGTGTCTGCTTAGAATTTTTATTTTAAGCAGACACAAGACCTTCTTTTTACATACTATTGCCACATTTTCCAGCTTCACATTTCATGGTACTTTTTTTGTCTATTTTTTTTGTGTTATCAGTAGAACATTTTTTGCTTAATCTGCCCGTTTTCTCTACGCGCACACAATCATAAAGAGTCTTACTTGTTTTAGCCTGGAGAACACATTCTCGTCTGTTGTCATTTTCTTGAAGTTGCTTGAGGATATTCATTTTCTTTTTTACCAATACAGCCGAGCCATCTACCATGGAAGCACCACATTTCCCTGGGCCACATTTCATTCCACCTTCAGTAATAGATTCTTTTTGTTTTTCACCAGAACAGGCACTTAGCATGGCAAGTGTAGCCAAGGTGAGCACGAAAGGTTTAATTCTTAAAACTATCATCATTTTTCCTTCTCTTGTTTTTTTAATTTATTTTTTTCGTACATTTCATAAAAAATAGGAATAAGCAAAAGACTAAGTATCGCCGAACTTACCACTCCTCCTATCATAGGAGCAGCAATGCGTTGCATTACTTCTGAGCCTACACCCGTAGTGTACATGATAGGCAAAAGACCCGCAAGAATAGCAAAAACCGTCATAAGCTTAGGTCTGACTCTTTGTACTGCACCTTCATATATGGCAGCAGATAAATGTTTTTTATTAAAAGAGATACCTACTTTTTGGCGTAATTCCTCTACACTTTCTTGCAAATACACTATCATTACGATGGCTGTTTCAGCTGCTACACCCAATAGAGCCAAAAAACCTACAATAACAGCAATGCTCATATTGAAGCCTAGCATATCTATATACATAAGCCCTCCCAGTAGAGCAAAAGGAAGCGTAAAAAAGACGATAAATGTAGGTACTATTGTCTTGAGTGCAAAATAAATTAATAAAAGTATCACAAGCAATACTGTGGGAACTATCCATACTATTTTTTTCATCGCAGAATCAAGGTATTCTGATTGACCTGCCCATTCCATATAGTATCCAGAAGGCAAAGTGAGATCTTTGAGTGCTAGCATTGCTTCTTTTTTGTATTTGCTTGCAGATATATCTGTTTGCGGGGTGATATATACAAAAGTAACAGGGGTTGCCATCTCAGATTTAATCACAGAAGCACTTTCTCTATAGCTGATGTCAGCAAAAGTAGAAAGAGGGACAAAACCTAAAGGTGTTTTGATTTGGATATTACCTATGTCTTCTAGATTTCTGCGCTCCTCTTCCTCAAAACGCAAGGCAATAGGATAGCGTTCTAGGCCTTTATACATAGTAGTTATTTTTTTACCACCTATGGCAGCAGAAGTGTATTCGTGTATGAGTGATTTGGATATATTGTAGCGTTGTAATGCTTGGGTATCTATATCAATATCTATAAAAAATCCTGCTGAAGCTTGATCTGAAAATACAGATTGTGTGCTTTTTAAATCACGCAAAATATGTTCTATTTCTAGAGCCGTTTTTTGTAATCCCTCTGCATCTTTGCCATAGATTTTGATTCCTATAGGCGTACGGATACCAGATAAAAGCATATCAATACGTCCGCGTATAGGGTAGGTCCAGGAATTGACTAAGCCTGGAACCTGTAAGGCTTTTTCCATTTCTGCCATGAGTTTTTCATGTGTCATGCCTTCGCGCCATTGAGATTTTGGCTTGAAAGTAATAATTGTTTCAAGCATACCTAATGGTGCAGGATCTGTAGGAGAATTTGCGCGTCCTCCTTTGCCAAATACTGTTTCTACTTCTGGGAAAGATTTGATGATTTTATCGGTTTTTTGTGTTAAATTTTTACTTTGATCTACAGAAATACCATAGGGAGTAACAGGCATATACATAATACTTTGTTCATTTAGCATAGGCATAAATTCCCAATTTAGCTTTTGATATAAAGGAACAGCAAAAAACAAAGCACCCAAAGCTAGCATAATAACAAGATATTTGAGCCTTAAACCATAAATCAAAATAGGATGATAGAGCCAAATAAAAAAACGATTTAGTGGATTTTTAGATTCTGGAATAATATTACCTCTGACAAAATAAATCATCAATACAGGAACAAGGGTTACGGAGAGTATAGCACCTGCTGTCATAGCAAAGGTTTTAGTAAACGCCAAAGGAGAAAAAAGTAAACCTTCTTGGCCGGAGAGTGCAAAAATAGGCAAGAAAGAAACCACTACTAAAGCCAAAGCAAAGAAAATGGGGCGCCCCACGAGCTGAGAAGACTTGACAATAACTGTGATACGTTCTTCATTACTAAGCTGACCACCTTTCTCTTTTTCAGCTTTGTGTATGGATTTATGGGCATTTTCTATCATTACTATGGATGCATCTACCATTGCCCCTATAGCAATGGCTATGCCTCCTAAGCTCATAATATTGGAACCTATACCAAAAAGTTTCATAAGTAGAAATGGTAGAGCAATGGTTAAAGGCAAAACAATTAACATAATCAGCGTAGAACGAAAATGCATCAAAAAAAGACCAATAATAATAATGACGATAATACTTTCTTCAAGAAGTGTGGTCTGTAATGTTTGTATAGCCTTCTCTATTAAGCTAGAACGATCATAGGTAGTAACGACATCAACACCTTCTATTTTAAGCTCATCCATTTTATTTTGTATGCGTTGTATGGCGGCATATACATCTTCGCCATAGCGTACCATTACAATGCCTCCTACCACTTCTCCTTGACCATTAAGGTCAGCCATGCCACGACGTGCAGATGGTACCATTTCTACACGTCCTACTTGTTTCAAGGTTAGTGGCACACCATCTTTTGTGTTAATAACCAAGTTTTGTATTTCATCTAAGTCTTTAATGTATCCTTTGGCTTGCACCATCCATTCATAACCATTTTGGATAACGATACGCCCTCCGGTATCATTATTGTTGTCTTTGAGTGTTTTACTAATATCCGTGACTGAAAGATTATATTGTACTAAGGCATCATTATTTATAGTGATTTGATAGGTAGGTACAAAACCACCAATGCTTGCTACGTCACTAACGCCATCTACTCCCATAAGTGCATATTTGTAATAATAGTCTTGTATGGTGCGTAATTCATCTAGAGTTTTGGTTTTTGAAGTAAGAGCATATTCGTATGCCCAGCCTACACCAGAGGCATCAGGACCTAAAGTAACTTCCATAGAATCAGGCAGTTGACTTTGCACAGAAGCTAATTGCTCAAGTACTCTAGATCTTGCCCAGTATAAATCTGTACCTTCTTTAAAAATGATATAAATTAAAGCATTTTCATAAGTAGAAAATCCACGGACTGTTTCTATGTTTGAAATAGCCAAAAACTGCGATACTAAAGGGTAGGTTCCTTGATCTTCAATAATTTCTGGACTTTGTCCTGCCCAAGTGATTTGCACAATAACTTGTGGAGGAGAAAGGTCTGGCAGAGCATCCAAAGGTGTATTTTTCATAGCCCAGATAGAGCCTAAGATAATAAACAAGGTACTCATCAAGACTACAAATCTGTTCCGAATACTAAAAGATATAAGTTTTTCTATCATGATTTATCCTAGTATATTGAATTAATTTGTGCGTCTGAGTCCATCATGAACAGAGCATTATTCACTAGCGTATCTCCCAAGTTAAGTCCCTTGATGACTTCGTATTCTTTATTATTTAAAGGTTTTATTTCTATAATAATAGGTTCATATTCTCCTTTGAAGTCTGTAGCAAGAAAGGCATACCAAATACCATTTTTTCGAATAACGGCAGTTCTAGGAATGACTAAGCGTTTTTGTTCATTTGCTGAAGAGTGAAGCTTTGCATACATACCAGGTTTTAATATTCCTGAATTATTGTCAATTTCTAGTCTTAGTGTAGCTGTAGATTCTTTGGGGTTTAGCATAGGGTAGAGTAATGATTTTCTAGCAGTAAAACTTTGTGCTATACCTTTGATATTGACTTTGAAGTCTTTCATGTTCTCTAGTGACACTATTTCGTTTTGAAAAAGTTTAGCTTCTAGCCATACTTTTTTTAGGTTCACAATTTGAAATAACTTTTTTTTCATATCAAAAGAGGAGCCTTGGTTAATATTTTTTTCAAATATCCATCCAGAGACAGGAGCATAAATAGTAGTGTATTCATTTGCCTTGAGTTCTTTTTCAATATGTGCTATTTCTTTGGTACTGACTCCTAAAAAAGCAAGTTTTGTTTTGGCACTATTGAGCATGGCTGGGGCAGAACGAGTGGTATTGAAATGAATAGAGTGTAAGTAGTCTTGTTTAGCTTTATAGACTTCTGGGGAATAAACTTGAGCCAAAGCATCACCTTTTTCAACTTTGGTATAAAGATTTTTTGCATATAAAGTAGTGATAAAACCACTAAACCATGCCACAACATCTATTTTGAGAGCATCTTGGGCTACAATGTAGCCATAGTTGATTTGCTTTTTGGCAGAAATCATTTCTTTTACTTCAATAGTTCTTACATTAAAAAGTTGTTCAATACTTGTTTTAATATTAGTTTTCTTATCAGGTTTTTTTTCTGTTTTGACTATTTTACTTTTAACTTCTTTGCCTGTAGAACATTTGCCCGTTTCACATTTCATACTAGATTCAGCCCAAAGCATAAAGGGCAAAAGGATAAAGATATATTTAAACATTAGATTTCTCCTATAAGGGATTTAAGTTTAGCTTGGGTGCGTAAGAATTCAGCTTTAATAGAGATGCGCTCTTCTTCTAGAGCCAATTTTTGCTCCAATAAGCTAGTATAAGCAAAAAGGTCTCCGCCATTTTGAATACTAGATTGACTTAGCTCAAACATGTGTTCAAGTTGTGGCAAGCTCTCGTTTTGAATAATATTATAAATATGATAGCTTTCTATGAGTTTTGCATACATGATTCGAATATCACTTTCTAGTGAAAACTTATAATCTAAAGCAGCACTCTGTGCAGCTAAAATTTCTTTACGTGCGGCCTCTGCTTCTAGTTTTTCCGAACCATAAAGTGGCATAGAAGCACCTATTGTGATACTGGCATAGTCTGGAAACTCAACACGATGGAAGTATCCTACTTTTACATAGGGATCAGGATTTAGACTTAAGTCTTGCACCTGCTTGTTGGCATGTGCTATATTTTTTTGAGAAAGTTTTGCATGGTATTTGGGGTTATTTTCAAGCTTAGAAAGATAATAATTTATTAATTTAGGATTTTTTATAGTCAAAGTATCTGAAATATAAGATACCTTACTTTGTGTAAGATAATTTAGTTTTGCATTTTGTGTTTTAAGAATACTTTGATAACGTTCAGCCCTAATTTTAATTTTAGAAAGCATTAACGAGGCAGACATACTGCTAGTATGGCTTTTATTTTCAGTGGAAGCATAAGAAGTATAGAGTTCTATATTTTGTTTTGCTAATAGTTTATATCTATTCACTATATTAATGCGTGCTTCAAGCTCTTTAATTGTGTAGGCGGTCATGCGTATCTCTTCTGCTAAATATACTTTGGCAGCATCATAAGAGTCATGTATTAATGTTTTTTGCGCACTCACAAAAGATTTGCGTGCATCAAGTTTACCAAACCATGGAAATTTTTGTTTAAAATTGACTGCATTGTATTGCATGGGTTCCAAGCTACGATTAAAAAAATCTCCAAATTGCATATCATTAATGCTTAAAGATATGTCTGGATTCTCATAATTTTGACTTTTTTCTATACGTTCATCCATTGCAGATAAACGATATTGTATAGAATGGAGCGAAGGATGTTCTTTTAGTGACTGTTTTATAAGCTGCTTAATGCTTTGTCCTTGCAATAAACTTATTGTTAGCAAGGCAAAAAATAGAATACGCATACATTCTCCTAGTGTTATTGTAATAAAGTATCTTATCTTCAATATGTGTATGTTTTGTGCAGAGTATAATTTAGCATATTTATCTTTAATTGTAGGATTAAATAAGTAAATCAATAGACTTACTTGGCATTTTAAGAATATTGAGTTATAATATCAGCACAATTGAGTTTCTGGTGATGTTTAGATATACTTCTGCCTTGAATACACAAAATATAAAAGTTTGTCACCAAGTAAAGGAAATTAATGTCTCCAAGTTGTCCTATATCTACGAGAAGAATTGATTCTAATATCGTAAGAATAATTTCTTTTCAAGTAGCATTTTTTACATTTATTTTATTATTAACGCAAGAAACTATTTTTGCAGCTATTTTATTATTTGACTATTGTATGAGAATGTTGCGCCAGTTAAACTTTAGTCCTTTTTATTTTGTGGGAGAATTTGTTTTAAAAGGTTTGGGAATCGCACCCAAACTTTGTGATGAGTCCCCTAAGCGTTTTGCACTTTTTCTTGGATTAGTGATTTCTTTATTTTTAGTCATTTTGTTTGCAGTAGGATTTACATTTTTTGCTATGGGTGTTGCAATTACTTTATTTATGTGTGCTTTACTTGAAACAGCATTTGATTTTTGTATCGGATGTAAGATATACTACGCTTTACAAATTATAAAAGGTTTTTTAAATTATGATAGGAATATCTAGTAAAACAATTTATGCAGTCGCAGCACTTCAGGAATTAAGTAAGTTTCCAGATAATGAAGTTCGCAAAATAAAAGATATAGCCAGTAGTGCAAATATACCACAAAATTTTTTAGAACAAATACTTCTAGAACTAAAAAAACAAGGTATTCTTAGTAGTGTTAAAGGCGCAAATGGTGGATACAAGCTGGTAAAAAATCTACAAGACATTAGCCTAAAAGACATTTTACTTATTTTAGAATCAGACATACTTTCTATAAATCATGAAACAGAAAATATAGGACTTAATTTATTTTGGGAAGATCTAAGAGAAAAAGTTTCAGAAATATTTGAAATACCTTTATCCGAACTAAGAAATTATCAACTTCAAGCTACACAAACACTTAACTTTAGTATATAGGAACAAGATATGAAGAAAAATATAGATTTTGATTATTTCAATACACTACTTGTACATAATGTAGGATCTAGAATAGGGCCTATAGCCCCTACGATTACACCTTCTGCAGCATACGGTTATGCAGATGCTCAAGAAGCAGAGGGTATTTTTGCAGCAGAAATAAACAAACCTCTTTATGCCAGAGTAGGGAATCCAAGTAATGCAAAACTAGAGTCCATTGTAGCCAAAATGGAGGGTGGTTTTGGAGCCATTGCTACCTCTTCTGGTATGGGAGCTATTTCTATGGTTGCTACTGCTTTTTTGCAAACAGGAGATGAAATACTTTGTATTGGTGGCTTTTTTGGGGGTACTTATTCTTTGGTCAATGAAACACTCAAGCGTTTTGGAGTAAGTAATAGTTTTTGTGAAGTAAATGATTTTGAACATATAGAAACTACATTACAGCGTGGTATCAAGATGGTTTTGATGGAATCTGTAGGGAACCCAAGTCTTACCTTGCCAGATATTAAGAGAATTATTGATCTTTGTAATAAGTATGAAACTTTAATAATGATAGACAATACAGCTACACCATTATTACTAAGACCGTTGGTTATGGGGGCAGATATTGTGGTACATTCTTCTACTAAAAACATGTCTGGTCACTCAGCAGCATTGGGAGGCATAGCAGTATTCAGAGCTGTAAAAGAAGAAGATGAAAAATTACTAAACCCTAAGTACTCAGACATACATAAAATTGTGCATAAAATGGGTAAAAAAGCCTTTGTTCCAATTTGTAAAAAACGTGCAATTCGAGATTTGGGTATGACAGCAAATGCTTTTGGTTCCTTTATGACACTTATAGGTTTAGAAACATTGTCTTTGCGGGTAGAGCGCATTAATAAAAGTGTACAGAGTATCTCTTTGGCGCTTGATAGGGAACTTGTAGATGGTGTGAGTGTGAATCATCCATGCTTAGAATCAAGCCCAGATCGAGCACGCTATTTTTCAGATTTTGCACAAGGTTGTGGGCCACTTTTTACTTTGGATTGTGGTAATAAAAAAAGGGCTTTTGCTTTACTTAATCATTTAAAGCTTGTGATACAAACAGCAAATATAGGAGACAATAGAACTCTTGCGCTTCACATGACTAGTACAATTTACAGTGATTTTGACGAAGAGGCACGAAAATTTTTAGGGGTGCACGAAGGGCTAATAAGGGTATCGGTGGGACTAGAAGACCCCAAAAGTATTATAGAAGATTTTTTACAAGCAGCCCAGGCAATTTAAGTACACAGGGTCGCTATCTGTGTAGTATAGAAACAAGTAAATAAGATAAGATTTAATAACATTCCTTTTCAATATATTTCTAGTATAAGAGTGCTAATATCTATATACTAAAATATTAATTTAAGGAACATACATGTCACAATTACCAAAAATCATATGGTCAAAAATCGATGAAGCACCAGCTTTAGCAACTTACTCACTACTTCCAATCGTAAACGCGTTTACGCAAGCAGCAGGAGTTTCAGTTGTTACTTCAGATATTTCACTAGCTGGTCGTGTTCTTGCTAGTCAAGGTCTTGCAGTTGATGAATTGTCTAAACTTGGAGAAGTGGTTTTAGAAGAAGATGGTAACATTATCAAACTTCCAAATATTTCAGCATCAGTTGGACAACTTAAAGATTGTATTGCAGAGCTTCAAGATCAAGGTCACGATATTCCTGATTATCCTGAAAATCCAGCAAATGCCGAAGAAGAAGCGATCCAAGCTAAATACGGTACATGTCTAGGTTCCGCGGTTAATCCAGTACTAAGAGAAGGTAATTCAGATAGACGTGCTGCAAAAGCTGTGAAAAAATTTGCACAAAATAACCCGCATAAATTAAGAGCATTCCCTGAGAATCCTAAGTCTTATGTAGCACACATGGAAGGTAACGGAGACTTTTACGGAAACGAAAAATCTGTAACATCAGACAAAGACCAAGCTGTAACTATTGCACTCAATGGTAATACACTTACAACAATTGACGCACTTGCAGGTGAAATCCTTGATGGTACATATATGTCAGTTTCTGCTCTTAATACTTTTTATGCAAAAACAATTGAAGATGCAAAAGCAAATGATGTTTTATGGTCACTTCACCTAAAAGCTACAATGATGAAAATCTCTGACCCTATTATGTTTGGTCACGGTTTCCAAATTTTCTTCAAAGATGTATTTGCTAAATACGCTGATACATTCGCAGAACTTCAAATTAAACCAAACCAAGGTATGTCTGATTTAGAGTCAAAAATCGCAGGTCATGCACTAGAAACAGAAATCAAAGCAGCATTTTTGTCTGCAGTAGAAGCTGATTCTCCAAAAATTGCAATGGTTGATAGCGATAAGGGAACAACAAACTTCAATGCATCAAACGATGTAATCATCGATGCTTCTATGCCAGTTGTAGTTCGTGAAGGTGGTAAGCAATGGGACAGAACAGGTGGGGCTGTTGAGTGTGTAGCTGTTATTCCTGATAGTACTTACGGTATGTTCCATGCAGAGATGGTAGCTGATTGTGTAGCTAACGGTCAATACGATGTATCTACAATGGGCACAATGCAAAACATTGGTCTTATGGCTCAAAAAGCAGAAGAGTATGGTTCTCACCCAACTACATTTGAACTAGCAGAGGCTGGAACTGTAACGGTTACAACTGAAGATGGTACTTGTCTTATGGGCTTTGAGTGTGAAGCTGGAGACATTTGGAGAATGAGTAGAACAAAAGATATTCCAATCAGAGACTGGGTAAGACTTACAGTTGAAAGAGCAAGACTTGAAAATGTTCCTACTATTTTTTGGTTAGACGAAAATAGAGCTCACGATGTTGAAGTAAAGAAAAAAGTAGATTTATACCTACAAGACCACGACACTGATGGACTTGATATTCAATTTATGAATGTTACAGACGCTACAAGATTTACAAACGCAAGAGTAAGAGAAGGTAAAGTAACTATCGCCGTAACTGGAAATGTACTTCGTGACCACCTTACAGATATGTACCCAATTTTAGAATTAGGTACATCTGCAAAAATGCTTTCTATCGTGCCATTAATCGCAGGTGGTGGATTGTATGAAACTGGTGCTGGTGGATCTGCTCCTAAGCATGTGGATCAATTCTTGGCAGAGGGTCACCTTAGATGGGATAGCCTTGGTGAATTTTTGGCATTGGCTGAATCACTTAGATTTATCGGTCAAAAACACTCAGATGCTAAACTTGCTGCACTTACGGAAGCACTTGATACTGCAAATGAAGGTTACCTTGACAACAACAAAGAGCCAGGCAGAAAAGTAGGGCAGCCAGATAATAAAGCATCTCACTTCTTCGTAGCTCAATACTGGGCAGATGCACTTGCTAAGGGTTCAGATGCTGAACTAGCTGCTAAGTTTGCACCTGTTGCTGCTGAACTTAAAGCTAAAGAAGACACTATCATTGCTGAACTTCTTGCTGTTGAAGGTATTGCTCAAGATATCGGTGGTTACTTCAATCCAGATGATGCCAAAGCAGAAGCTGCAATGAGACCATCTGCAACGCTTAATGCAATCATAGATGCTATATAAGTCATAAAATTAAATTCTCCATATCAAGGCATTTATGCCTTGTGTGCACTTCCTTTTCTAGCGTAAAAGATACTCTCGAGACATTCAGTCTCACAAATCATAGTGTTAGTTCTGTTAGATAGATGATAGACGCACTCAAGACAATGAATTTCTTCGATAACTAGAGTTGTAAAAGTAGTATTTTTTCTAAAGATAGTGTTACTTATCCATACAAATAAATTTTTATTCTTATCTAAATTGCCTACCAGTGCAAGGTCTAACTTAAAAACTGTTATTTTGAAAGACACTTAATGTATATTTTTAATTTTTAATTTTTATCTCTTTTCTAATGGAAAAGATTAGAATAAAATAATTTAAAAATAATTTAAGTAATTTTATAAACAGGGAGTGCTTAATGGACAACCATGATATTATTTCAACTGACGTGCTTATTGTTGGTGGTGGACCTTCTGGACTGGCAACAGCAATTGAACTTGCAAATAGTTTAAGCAAAGAAGGTCAAGAAAAAAGAATAATGCTTATTGAGAAAGGAAGCTCAATTGGTTCTCATATACTTTCAGGTGCGGTTATTAGACCAGCAGTATTTAAAGATTTATTGACACAAGAAGAGTTTGATGGGATTCCGTTTGACTCTAAAGTTTCAACAGATGTAACTGTTAAACTTAATGAAAATGGAGAGATGGTGTTACCATTTCATCCGCCATACATGAACAACGAGGGCAACTACATAGCTTCTCTTGCTCAAGTTTGTAAGTACTTAGCAGGAATAGCTGAGGAGAAAGGTGTAGAGATATATACAGGATTTTCTGTAGATGATATGCTTTATGATGAAGAGGGTAAAGTAGCAGGTGTCAAAACAAAGGAC
>Ga0164313_10001434_pt1 | contig 21026 bp, 15 predicted proteins | sample GuaBasSedimGuay4_FD_113735 | JGI IMG/M metagenome (GOLD analysis project Ga0164313, IMG submission 113735) | Subseafloor sediment microbial communities from Guaymas Basin, Gulf of California, Mexico - Guay4, Core 4569-4, 0-3 cm | ecosystem: Environmental > Aquatic > Marine > Hydrothermal vents... | reverse complement strand
TCAATAATCTGATTTACCCTGTATTGTGTCTTTTTATCTTTTCCAATAAAATCATATAAATATGCCACATGATGGCTTGGCTCATTACCATGTGCATATTGTCCTATCCTGCCAACGATGTCTTCTGTGTCCTCACCCAATATTTCGGAAGTTTGATTAAATAATGAATCCATCATCATTTCAAAGCCTTTTTTACCGCCCATCAACTTAATGAGGGTATCCATGTCATGCGGAACAAAAAATGAATATTGCCAGGCATTGGCCTCGACATAATGCGGGTTTCCATATTGACCAAATCTGGGGTGAAAAGGCTCATACCAGGAGCCATCACTATTTTTACCCCGCATTAGTTTATACTCAGAATCAAACATATTTTTGTAATATCCAGCCCTTTCCATATACTTTTGATAATCCTTTTCTTTCCCAAGATACTTAGCTATCTGAGCGATGCACCAGTCATCATAGCAATATTCCAGGGTTTTCGATACAGTTGCACTTTTCTCCAGGTCGGTTGGCACAAAATGAAATTTTCTGTAAAACTCCAGTCCCTGCCTGTCAGTGTTTGAGGCATCAATCATTGCCATGTAAGCAAGTTCTTTATCAAAATCCCCGATACCTTTCAAAATTGCATCAGCAATAACAGGAATCGAGTGATAACCAATCATGGAGCCCCCTTCATTTCCTGCAATCTCCCAGTAGGGCAATATTCCTGTTTGTTTATACTGCGCAAGCATCGAATGAACAATGTCATTGTACAAGCCGGGTTGCATAATTGCCAGTAAAGGTTGAAGTGCACGAAAAGTATCCCATAATGAGAATACTGTATAGTGCTTATATCCTTTAGCCTTTTCCTTATTATTATTAAAACCCTTGTATTCACCTTTAACATCTGAAAAACGATACGGAGCAAGATATGAATGGTAAAGGGAAGTATAAAAAATCCGCTTCTGTCTTTCGTTATCTGAAGTGACTTTGATTTTTGAAAGCTCTTCATTCCACTTTGCACGGGTATCATTTTTAACTTTTTCAAAATCCCATTTAAATTTTTCAACGGTTTTCAAATCCGCCAGGGCCCCATCTGTACTGCCTGAGGAAAGTCCTACTTTGAACAGGACCGTTTTCGTCTTCTTTCCATCAAAGCTAAACACTCCCTGCAAGCCTTTGCCACTCACTCCGGTTGAAAGCGTTTTATCCACATTGTAAATCCTGAACTTTTCCGGTGCATCTTTAAACTCCAGGGCAAAGAAGACTTTTTGATGATCAGCCCAGCCTTCGGAAAAGCGGTAACCAACAAAAAGAGTAGGTGTCCGTTGCTCCAGGTAAGTATCTACGGGCCGGCCCCTGTTTATTGCAAAACCCAAATTGAGTATTACATTCACTTCATCATTGGCATTGCTATATGAATACTTATGAAAGCCAACAAACTCTGTTACCATGAGTTCCACATTAATATCATCATCCAAAAGTTTTACAGAATAATACCCGGGAGAAGCATTTTCAAACTCATGCGAAAATTCTGAACGATATTTCAACAGGAGATTTTTCATAAAACGATCCCCTTTCTCCGGATCATAATATTCACTGATATCCAGACCTGTTTTTTCACAATAAGCTTTCACAAATTCATCAGTCTGGGTAAAATATTCTTCCTTTATTTCTTTGGTAGTTGGCATAAACGAGATATCAACCAGGTCTCCAGCACCTGTTCCACTGAGGTGGGTATGACTAAAGCCTGCAATTGTATTTTCAGGATAATAATAGCCGGAACAAAAATAGGGGCCACTTTTCCCGTTATCGGGACTAAGTTGCACCATTCCGAATGGATATGCAGCCCCGGGAAAGGTATTTCCATGTCCTTCCAGTTTGTTCCCACTTGTGCCAATGAATGGATCTACGTATTTTGCCAGGTCATTATCTTGTTGCCTGTTGCAGGATAATGTTCCGGCAAGGATCACTAAAATTAAGATTTTACAATAGATTAACTTCATTTTTTTTACACATTAGTTATACCATATCTATCAATTATGTGCGTATTAGTTTTGACATGATTTTTGCCAAAAATCTCGCCAAAACTTTTTATTCGTTGATTTATTACCCAGGGCTAACGCCCTGGGTTAAAAGATTTCACCCCCTTGGGGTTTTATATTAGTACTATTAATTGTTTGGATTAGATGTCATTTCAAATTCAAGCAGTCCTCCCCCTTCAATTTCGGAATGTTTTATCCATGTCCGCTTAAGCAAGGTTCCGTTTAACCAGACATTTTTTACATAAAAGTTTTCCGGTGCATAGTTTTTAGCTTTAATCTTTAATTTCTTTCCGTTCATATTCAACTCAATCTCTTTAAAAAGCGGTGCACCTAACTGATATATATCAGACCCTGCTATCGGATAAAAACCCATGGAACTGAAAATATACCATGATGACAATGTTCCCCCATCATCATTTCCATCAAGGCCTTCATAACTGGTACTATATTTATTATCAAGAATCCAACGGACCCATTTCTGGGTAAGGTCGGGCCTTCCGGCTTCATTAAACAAATAAGCTGCATGAATATCAGGTTCATTGCCATGCCAATAATATGGCCGGGGATTAATAGCTGCCATTTTCGGATCTGATTCTTCAAAAAAACTATTTAATTCATCCACAAAAAATTCGCGACTACCAAACAGAGAAATAAGCCCCTGTGGATCAAAAGGCACAGCCCATCGCCATTGAAGGGCACTTCCTTCAACGTAATCATCTGTGTATTTTTCTTTTCTGTCAAGATAAGTTAATAACAAAGGTTTAAACTCCTTGACGAAGGAACCGTCAGCATTGCGGGGATGAAAATACATGGTCTCCGGATTCCATGTATTTCTGTAATACTGAGCATGTTCAGCAAAAAGAATTGCATCATCTTTCTTAGCTAAGGCCTCTGCCAGTTGTCCGATAGCAAAGTCTGCCCAGGCATATTCAAGTGTTTTGGAAACAGCTTCATCCATTTCATCAGCTGCGCAATACTGATATTTCAGGTAAGACTCAATCCCCCTCCGGCCAGAAAATTCTGAACCTTTCGGAGTAGGACCCAGTGCCGTTGTAAGCATAGACTGATAGGCATATTCCACATCAAAACCACGAATCCCCTTTAACCAGGCATCGGCAATTGTAATGTCAGCAGGCGTACCCAGCATAGATCCCGTATATCCATATCCGGAAGGCCAACGGGGCAGCCAGCCACCCTGCTCAGCCATTTTCACGAGTGAGATCATCATATCCCGCTGATCAAGTGGTGCAATAATATTGTAGAGGGGATGGAGTGTACGGAAAGTGTCCCATAAAGACAAATCCGTAAAATACCTGAAGCCTGAAGCATTATGAACTTTCTTGTCAAATCCTATATAGTCTCCATTGACATCGGTAAAAATAGTGGGCATTTGAAATACACGATAAAGAGCAGTATAAAATATTCTACGCTGATCTGTAGAAGAGCCCTTCATTTTAATCAATGATAATTTCTCCTCCCATTTCTGTTGGGCCCTTGTCAGCACATCCTCAAAACTGCTGGCACCAACTTCTGCTTCAAGATTTTCCCTTGCATTTTTGATGCTAACATGAGAGACAGCAAGGTTCAAAATAATCTCTGTTTTATCACCATCCGCTTCAAACCCAAGATCAAGGCCTAAAACATCCCCGGATTCATAGCTCTTCCCCGGAAAAAACTCTTTTCCTTTCCAGGTACCGGTGTTTTTGAATTTCCGGTTAAAGCGTGCAACAAAGTAAAGCTTTTCTCCTCCATATCTGCCTGCAAATGTGCCAAATGTGCGAATACTGCCTTCCACTTCATTATTATCCGACAGGATCCTCACCGCACCCTCACTGCTCCTTCTATTTCCAATGGTATTGCTTACATTAATTAAAATATGTGGTTCTGTCACTCTTGTAAAAGTATAACGATGAACCCCTACCCTTTCAGTTGCTGTTAATTCAACAAAAACATCTTCTCCTGGCAACTTAACAGCATAATACCCCGGGAATGCAATCTCATTACGATGAGAAAACCTGGAATACTGTCCTTTGGTATATACTTTTTCAGAGACCGGCCCTTTCACCGGGCTTACCAAAAAATGCCCGCCATCTGTAGCGCCGGTGCCACTTAAACGAGTGTGGCTGAATCCGCAGATTTTATCATCTCCATAAAAATATCCGGAAGTACTTTTACCCTTTGTTTTAAACATTATCGAAGCAGTTTCAGGACTTAAACGAAGTTTCCCAAAAGGCAATGAAGGACCCGGATAATTGTAAGCACAGGTCAAATGGAAACTTCCGGTTCCAATAAATGGATTTACTTCCTTTACCAGAGGATATAAAGGAACTGCAGCTTCCGGGATAGGTTTCTGTTTTGCATTTACAATGATTTTATATCTAACCCTGTAAGCTAAAACCAGGATAAATCCTGTTAAGATAATTATTCCAAATACTTTTAGCAATAGTATTAATATGCTCTTCATAACCTAGGTCAATCTATGATAAAGAAATCATTATTATCTTGTAAATATTCCTTTTAAACCACTAATAGTCACCATCACAACCTACAATACCTGGAATTCAGGAAGATTGGGTTCTTTTTTACTCCGTGCTTTAGCGCGGTGTAGATCTTTCCTGCAATTTTCAAGGCTTTAGCCATTAATCCACATCTTCAATCTCAATTTACTCTTTAATTAATGCAAAAAGCTCATACCTCAACTAATCTATATTTTTACAAAAGGAATAGTGATTTATTCATATTAATGGCTAAAGCCAAATATATATTTATTTATCCAAACCCCGACTTGAAGAGGCTGTGTGATTTCGAAATTTAGGGCTACGAGGTTTTCATATTCAAAAAATCTCTCGTACGCCTACCTTAATACTTCAAGGGTGATATGTTGTTTTCACACAGTCTCTGAAAGTCGGGGTAAAACCAGGTCATTGATCCTAATTGTAATTAATTTTACTATGCATCGGCACTATCCACAAAATCATATTTCATAACCATGCTAATTAAAGTCTTACATTACCGTTTTCCGGGTAAAATACGGATACGGGCATAACGCATTTCATTTTTTTCATCCTTCCCGTAAACATCGATGATGTCAGAGGGTTTTGAACCACCACGGACTGTTGCTGTAAAAAAGTTAGAAAAAGGCCTTCGCAAATCTACCCTGACCGGTGAGCTAAGAATGTTGTCAGCCAGAACTTCAATAACCCGGTTCTCCCTGAACTCATTATTTTCACTATGTACATAATAAAAAATAAACAGGCGATTATCAGGAGTAACCTGAAAACGTCCCTTTCCGGGAACAAGCTGGTTAGCTTTTTCACTTAGCATAACTGTCTGACGAGAAATGACTCTCCCATCTTTAATAATTGCATAATTGAGGGCATGGCTTTGCTTCTCATCCGGAAAAAATTCTTTATGTAACCTTTCATCCAGAGCTTCCTCGGTCCACAGTATATGAACCAGTCCATTTGGTGCCAACCACAAATCACATGGGAATATATGACCTCCTGTTTTCTCACGGCCAGCTACTTCAATCCAATCTTCAAATTGTCCCGTTTCAATATCTTTTGACCAGGTATAAAACAGTCTCCGGAATTCGTAATCCCACTTTCTACCGGTCAGCTTGAATTTAAAATCCTTCCAGGCTTTATTGGGCTCAACGATATCACTGACACCTAAAAAATGAACTTCCCTGTCCTTTATTTGTACAGCAGGATAACAAACACGAATGGGTTGGGGCACCTCATAAGCACTTCCCCAGGGCCATTGCAATTTACCATGACTTTTCCAGTTCCCATCAGCATCACGAAATGACCATTCTGCATGAGTATAACCAATATTCTGAAAAAGGATCAATTCATTTTTTGAAGCATCAACTGCAAAACTTCTGTAGGAATGTTCTGTAAATTCCGGATTAGCTTCCCAAACAGGCATCAGTGTTTTATAATTTGCATGAAGATTATCTGAATCAAATTGCAAAATCTGAGGTTCAGCCGGCCCGTTATAGCTACCTGGTTCAGTTAGTGTGGGATTCACCGAGAGAAGAATTTTCCCATCATTTAATAGTCCTATGGGACAGGGTTCCCTGGTACGGCCTTTCTCATCTTTTTGTAATAACTCCCATTCTTTATCTGTGCGCTGAAATAACATCCAACGTGTATTATGCAGTGGTTTCACATCACTAAGGGTCTCCAGTCCTGAAGCAACTACATTATCACCATCACGAACAATGCATGTATTGCCATGACACCACATAGGCCCGGCCCCATTATCGGCAGGCTCATATTTATAAACTACTTCCTCGAGCTCCACATTAATCCCAAAAGTGGATTCAGCAGGTTTCCTATCAAAACTCAACAATAATGCTGATAAAATAAAAACAAAAAGCAGGGTTAAACGGTTCATTATGCTATTTTTTGATTAATTAACTAATGTTTCCCATGTAGTTTAAACATTGGGGCAATAAAATCAATACATGCTTGTCCTTTTGCCGGACGGGTATTTACTTTTTTTCTTCATATGAATGCTATCTTACCATACTGATAATAAACAAATGGATATATTCAATTTACTTATTGATTATCGGTGTCTTAATAAATATATGAAATGTCTGTTTATTAAAGTAAAGTTATCGTAACCAAATATATATAAGAATTGTGATAATAGATAATATTAACAAATGTAATCTCCAATCAGTAATCCCTGAAAACTTCTCTATCCTTTTAGAAAAGTTGATGGTTGTTTTTTCGAGTTTAGCCGGGTCGGTTTTTGGTGTAAAGGCAGATACTGCAAAAAGTACGATGGAAATAATTATGGTTGCCCATAATCCCCGATAACCAAAGTTTAAAGTAAGTTTATGATGAAGTATTGGGAATATTTTTTCGCCTGTTTCCGGTCCAAGGAACTGATCAGCTACAAAAATTGTAGCAAAAATAACACCGATTACCACAGACACTGCTGCCGCTTTCAAAGTTACTTTTTTACTAATAATACCAAAAAAAATAGCAGGGAAGACGGGTAAAACCAGATAAGCTGAAATTGTTTGCAGGTATTTATACAATCCTTCTTCATTTTTATAAACCATATATGCAGCCCCAATACCAAAAAAGGTGACAAGAATAATAACAATACGACCAATATAAACCTGCTTTTTCTCTGATATAGAAGGCCTGAACTCAATGACAAAATCTTTGACAACCAGAGTGGAAACTGAATTCAATACAGCAATAAGAGAGGTAATCAGCGCAGCCATTAAAGAAGCCAGTACCAAGCCTCTCAAACCTGATGGCAAAAGATTATTCAGTAAAAGCACAAAAGTTTGTTTTGTTTCATCTCCTTCCAGACCCGGATATAAGGCAAATGCAATTACACCGGGAAGGGCAAAAAGAAAAACTGGTAATAGTTTAAGTAAGGTTGCAAACATAGCTCCCCAACGGGCCTGCTTAATATTTGGAGCAGCAAGGACACGCTGTACATTTACCTGGTCGATACCCCAGTAAAATATTCCAGCATAAAAAGCAGTTGCAAGGATTCCCCAAAAAGGATAAACAGGATCATCATAAGGTTTGGCTATGCTCATTGCATCAGGGACCTTATCCATAAGCCCATTCCAGCCTCCAACCTTGTCCAGACCAATAAACAACATGATAGCAGTCCCTAGTATCATTATGGTTGCCTGAATAGTATCAGTATATGCCACCGCAGTAAAGCCTCCAATGATAGTAAATATTGCAACAATAATACCAATATAAACCACCGTGGTCATAACATTCCATCCCAGGAGACTATTCAGTACCAGAGCGCCGGCAAACAATGTAAATGCAAGCTTTGTCATTACACTTATGACCAGCATCAGGCCTGAAAAAAAAGTCCGGGCTTTCTTATTATACCTCAACTCAAGAAATTCAGGAATGGTATAAATTTTATTTTTCAGATAATGGGGGAATAAAATAGCACAGGCAAAACCAAGGGTGATGGCGGTTGTAAGCTCTACTGAGCCTGCAGAAAGACCGTATCTGTATGAGTCCCCTGACAGGCCAACCAAATGTTCTGCACCAATATTGGTAGCAAAAAGTGAAGCACCAATTACAGGCCATTTTATTTTCCGTCCACCCAGAAAAAAGTTTGTACTGTTTTGTCCGGATTTTGAGCGATATGCCATGTATAAACCAATGGCAAGGCTACCAAATAACACAAAAATTCCAACTAACCAATCTAATCCACTAAGTGAAATATCCAATTTATTTAATATTAAAACGTAAAAAACTTAAGTCAATTTAAATCTACTATCAAAATCTATAAGCTCCCTGAAATTTTCTTCAATCGGTTAATACTCTGAATCATTGCCCGGACCGTATGATAATTAATTTTCCAGGAGTGCCCCATATGGGTCCATATTGGTTCACCCTCCCTGGTCAGCAAAGGATACCACTCCCCTACATTTCTATTTATAACTTTATCAAATACAAACCTATGAATATTTATATAAGCATCCCAGTATTTTTCTTCACCAAAGAGGAGCCAGGCATCAAGTGTGCCAATCATAACTTCAGCCTGCTGCCAGAATTCCTTTTCCCTGTCATAAACACCTCCTGAATGAGGCCCTTCAACAAAAACACCTCCAAACTCATGATCAATCCCATTATCAACGGTATGGTTAAACATTTTAGCTAAAATATCCTGATAATTATCCCTGCTTTCACCCATTACCTCCAGCGCATGTATCAGGAGCCAGGCAAATTCTGCATTATGACCATAACAGGTATTATCAGTGGCATTATCTTTTTCTCCCTCCTCTGTATATCTGTCCCAGCCCCAGATAATATCAAATTTGATCTGAGGGGCTACTTCCCAATTGGCATAAAATTGCGGAATCCCGGTTTTAAACTCAGCATGCAGCATTTTGCTTAACAATAAGGCTATATCTTCCTTCAACTTCCTGCGATGCAGTTTCTTATGGCTGTATTCATAAAGTGTGGTAAATGCCTCCATCAGGTGCATGTGAACATCCAAAGTTTTACGATCTCCACCTTCTGAACCAGGACCGCAGAGTGTCCAGTTTCTCTCAAACATTTCAAAATAGCCTCCAAAGTTGGTATCTGTACAGTTTATCTGAATAAGATCAAATATTTTCTCCGCAAACTCTATACCTCTGGTATCACCTGTAGCCAATGTATATTCAGCCAAACTATAAATGGCAAAACTATGACCGTATAAAATCTTACTGTTAATTTTTACATTTCCTTTCCTGTCCAGCATCCAAAAAAAACCACCATGTTCGTTATCCCACATTTTCTCAAGCATGAAATCTACTCCCCATTTGGCCAGTTCAGCAAATTCACCTGAGCCATATCCTGCCCTGTGAGCTGATGAAAGGGTATATACCATCCTTGATTGGGCAATTAATGATTTTTCATCTTCACCCGTATCATTACCATTTTCATCAAAATGGGTTATGAACCCACCGTTCTTCTCATCCTTAATGCGTTCTGACCAGAATGGCAGTAGCTCATTCACTAAATGATTTTCTGCTTCTTTTAGCAGGTTCAATACTTTTTCCTTTTCCATGATAAGTAAGTATAATTAGTGTCTCATATTTCCCATGTAGTTTAAACATTTGAGTAATATACATATGCTTATCCTTTTGCCGGACTGGCACTTACTTTTTTGATTATCAATGTCTTATTAAACATAAGAAATGTCTGTTAGTGTTAGTCTAAAACCAAACAGCACATATAAAATAATTTGTTTGATCTTAAGCTTATTGACACCCCAATATTATTAATAAAACAAAGCCTAAGCCAATGATTTTCTAACAAAGAGTAATGAAATATTAATTTTACAGGATTATAGAATAATTATTGCAAAAAAAAACTGATTTCAGGTAATTTTATATTCAAGAGCTTCTACCTTTGCTTTCTGCACTACCGACTCAATATCAATCGAAATGCCACCCTGAATTTTGCTTTCTTCAGCTGCTTGCATAAATGCAAATATTTCCAATGTTTCATCAGTTGATACAGGAACAATTCCAGTACTAAAGAATTCTGTAATTTTTTCAAGCAAAGGGGTATAGCCCTGATATTTTCCAAGCACTGAAATACCATCTTCCCCAAAAACTGTCCCTCCATAACTTCCTTTTCCCTCACGTATCCCACGATAAGTACCAATCCTGTCATCTTCCCATACACCTACAACAAGGTCAGTATTATCTGTATATGTCCTTTTAACACTCTTACAACCCGTACCCATAATAGTAAACAGGATTTCCACACCATGTACACCATACCAAAACAGATCAGGATGATGCTCCTCAATATAGGCTGGGCTATAAGCCTCTGCCCCCAGAACTTTGCCAATTTCTCCCCCTGCTATTTCCTTAGCTCCGTCAATATACCTTAATGAAGAAGATGAAAACATTGGTACATTATAGTGTTTGGCAGCCTCAACAATTGCATAAGCATCAGATAAAGACCCTGCAAATGGCTTGTCAATAAATAAAGGTTTTCCTGCCTTCAATACCGGCAAAGCCTGCTCAAGATGCTTGTTTCCATCAATACAGGTAAGTAAAACAACATCTACTTTCTTCAACATTTCCTCGATGGAGTTCACAATCTCAACTCCCTGGTTCTTTATCACCTCTGTATATTCCGGAATTCTCTTTTTCCACTCTTCAATATTATCAGTACCTTTAGGATATGCAGCAACTACTTTATATCCACCATACTTATCACCTGCCAAAGGGTCATTAAGGGCTTTCGTAAAAGCAACACTATGCCCGGTATCAAGGCCAATCATACCTACCCTTTTTCCTTTTTCCATATTTGTACTTTTATAAATACCGAAAGCACTGCCTGCCAGTCCTAAACCCAAACCAGCCAGAGTGGTTTTTTTAATAAAACTTCTACGATCAGAATGATTCATAATTATACCTATTTATTAAATGCCTGAATGAGTAATGCTTAAATGCTTGAAAGGGTAAATGAATTGGATATGTTTTATAAACTCTGTAATTATCGAATTTTCGCATTAGCCATTATAAATATTTAGACGGAAATTTCCATGGTCCACGATATTCCGGGACCGCCATTTTTGAGGCTTCCCTGTCTCCTACAATTTGTTCTGTTTCGGGATCAAACTTTATAGACCTTCCAAGTTTCATTGATAATACACTTAATTGTATAGGAATATCAACTTTGATATGATATCCTGGATTGCAGGAGGGCTGTTTGCGCGATTTAATAGATTCTACCCACTCAAGCTCATGTCCCGGAGAAGGTTCTATAGATTTAGCCGGAGTTTCCATATCCTTCATCCTGTCACCTTCAGGCAAAATCTCATGAGTAGAATAATCCGTTAATAAAGTCCCGTTTACACCATGAAAATATATTCCCAACCGACGTTGACTTTTCTGAGCACGTGCGAAATCAAATCCATAACTATTTGTTAATGAACTCATCCATGTCATTGTCAGGTTTGGATAACGCCAGATAACCTCATGATTATCATAGGCATCACCATCGTCAACAGTGATGAACCTTCCACCCATGGCACTAATCTCAGTTGGATAACCCAACTCCAGTGCCCAGATAGGCAGGTCTGTAATGTGTGGCGCCATGCCAGGTGTCCAGCCACCGCTAAAATCCATCCAGGAACCATGATAAAATGCATCCTTTACCAAATAGGGATTAAAAGGCTGCATCCTGGCCGGGCCAACCCACATATCCCAATCCATCCCTTCAGGAATATTCTTTGTATTATTACCAAGGCCTACACCATTTGGGGCTTCATTCATAACAAAAAATGTCCGAACGGTGCCAATATCACCCAGGTTTCCTGAACGAACCAACTCAACCATTCGCCGATAGTGCTCAGTTGAATGAATCTGTGTTCCTATCTGGCACATAACATCATGCTTTTTAACTGCATTTCGTACCGCAATGCTTTCACCCAGGTGCATTGTCATAGGTTTTTGCAGGTAAATATCCAGTCCCGCTTCAGCTGCCTCAATAGCCTGTATAGCATGCCAGTGTGCAGGTGTAGCAATAATTACAGCATCAAGGCCTTTATGCTGAAGAAGTTCCCGATAATCAGTGTAGGGGGTGCAGGTATCTTTATGAAGTCCCACAACATAATCTAACCTTTCCTTCCACACGTCACATGCTGCTGTTACAACAACGTCAGGATGCTTTGAACTTGCAGTAAGATTAGCCTTACCCAGACCACCACAGCCAATTATGCCAAGGTTGATTTTATCACCTGGTGCAGTGATACTTTTACCGCTAACAAAGGTAGATTTCAAAATAAGTGGTGCAGCAAATGCAGCAACAGAACCTGTTTTCACAAATTGTCTCCTGGTTAAAGGCGAAGTGTTTTTCATAAGTTTTAAAAGTTTATAATTATCGATTTAGTTGATAAAGTTAAATAAAAGTATAACAATGCCTGATTTTCATTCAGTTTATTCTTCAATTTCATCAAAAGCCATTACTGGTGCTAAAGCATCATTAAATGCATCCCAACTCTTCTCAGAAATAACAACATCAGGGTTTCCTCCAGTGTGAATTATTAACCTATAACGCAAAATCAGAGATTTTTCTTTACTTAGAGGATACCTTGTACCTGATGTTGGAAACGTAGGTTGTACCCAGGCCAGGTTTGGATATTGTACCCAGTCACCAGGATATTCAGGATTATCCTTATGCTGCAAAACCATGAGTCCTGAAACAGACTTATTTCCTGCAAAAATTCCATTAAAATCGGACCATGCACGTACTGGCTTAGAGTTTGTCTCATCCGTAAAAAATGATATACCCTGCGATTCAGGTGTCATCATACGCAAATTCAAACCTCCATAACTATCGGTATTCCGGGTTGCAATGCTGATGCTATCTTTTAAAGCAAGCAGTTTTATAGTCAGGTCAATAATCCTGCTTGTAGCTGATGCAGGATAAACGCATATTACAGCCTGCTCACGTACAATTGGTTCAGTATCTTTCCACATCCACAAGTTTTCAGCCATTATCCGTGCAAAAACAGGACCACTTGTATATTCAATTTTTCCGGTAGGCCGGGCCAAAACTCCTTGTAAAGCATAAATATCTCCACGTTCAGATCCATATTCCACCTCCGGCCAGGCCCAAAAAACAGCCCGGTGATGAGGATGTCCTCCTTCAGGCCAATCCCTTGTCAGCATTTCCCCTTCCAGTCCATATATGGGATGAATATAATCGCTTCGCGGCACTGCATAAATACTGCTGGTTATAAAAGTATCCTTCTTTGTTCTTGTGTGTTTCTCTACTTTCTCATCGACAAAGCGGATCACATCCTTTTCATAAACAGTTTTATAATTGTACTGCAAAACTTTTTTCCCAGCTTCTTCAATTACCACCTGCCCGCTCTCCGGGTCATGCATGGCACTCATCAGGGAACTAAATGATGTTTCTTTTTCAGCAAGTTCAAATTCCTTAAGTCCGGCCCCTCCTTCCGGCATCATCATCACAATACGATATGTCTCCTTTCCAATGCTTTCTAATTGCACAGGTATCAGCTTGTCACTCTCATTATCTGCAGAACTATTTAATAGGGCCAAGCGACCTTCCCTGGCTGCAATTACCTGGTCATTATTTAGTTCTATTTCAACTGAAACAGGAGCATTGGTTTTTCCCAGGGCCCCACCTGTATCATTAATTATTAGTGTATTCTGGCAGGAAGAAGATGTAAATATCTCTAATATTAGAATGTAAATCAGGCTTTTTATAGAAGGTGCAGTTATTTTCATATATTTAAGTTGTATATTGGAATTTATTCATTGTTAGTTAACCATCAATTTATTATAATCTATATTTATCTCAAGCTAAGCACTACAATTTCTCAAAAATTAGTTTTTAATGTTGGCTAAAGATTAATTTATATCAAAGCTTGCATTGTCCATTTTGTTTTAGTCATTTTTGTTTTGTGAAGTATCGTATGCCAAACATCTGTTGTATGTTTTACTGCATTACTAACAACCTGAGAGGAAATATCAATCATAGATGGTTCATTCTTTGTTTTATAAACAGGTTCAAGCTTTAAAAAGATGTTATTATATATGTCATTTGCAATATTCCAAAAATATTTATCCGATAATTCAACAAGTTTTGGTTTTGAAAACTATATAGAAGATATATTTCTGAATTGTCTCTTTGTTCCAATATTTAACCCTTTATCAGTGTCTCGTAAAGAAATCCCAGCTCCCTTTCCTTTTACTGTAACCCTTTTATATTCTTCAAGTTCTCTAAGATTAAACGAGTCTTTAACTCGGAATAGAATATCACCAATCTTATATTTCTTCCAATCTTTCTTCATCAAGTCTTCTTTTTTAATTGTTTAACAGGCTTGTCAAAGTCTGAAATATAATTTTGGTCTTGTTTATCAGTTGTCGAGTAATACTCGGTAACTGAAAATTTATGGGATGTAAAGTAGCTTTTTATCATTTCTTTTTCTTGTTTGGTAAAGATTTTTTTGAATTTTCCTGAAGATAATTTTCTTCTGAAATTATACTTCTGCCAATTTCTTTCTCGGTATTCTTTCTTGCATTTCCGGCAACTTTTCCACCTCTTTTAGCAACTTTTTTATTCTCAAACATACCTTCAGGTTTTTCGTTCTGAGAAATTTCTGTTGTTACTCTTTCACCAAGCATAGTTAATATCAACTCCAAATCATCCATATTGTCCCTAAGGTTTATTATTGACTTTGCAGGCAAGTTTTTAAACTCTTTGTATTCATTTGGTGTCATTCCAAAAGTTGCTTTTGAAATTTCAGCAGTTAAAATGGCGTAATCTCTATGTTCTTTTATACCACGTTCTTTCCATTCATCTGTTAAATTTTGGCGAATGGCAATTCCTCGTAATCGTTTATCAATCCAATCTTTTGGATAACCCTTTTGCTCATATATTTCTTTCATTCGCTCTTGGGCAAGTTCCGGATTTTCTATTTCATCAAGGCGCTCTTTACCAACTTGGGCAAGCCATTGTTTAAAAGGTTCTGCCTTTTTAGATGGAATAGACTGAATTAAACGAAAAGCCCCCTTTGTATTTACGCAATCTGTTTTATATTTTTTGCCGTCATTTGAGAGTAATTTCAGTTGTACCCAAATTGGGGACAACTGAAGTTTAACAAATTCCCTATCCTTTACTTTGCCCCAATATTGCCTTGGTGTCGGGCTATCAGTAAGTACTTCAATTATATCGACCACAGAATAATACCACTCTTCTTCGTGCCATATTCTACGAATATTTTTGTTTTGAAATACTACTAATTTATTATCTTTTTGGTCACTCATATTCCTGATTTTATTTCTTCCATAAGTTTTAAAATTCCCTTTCCCCTTTCAACTATCGAAGAAATCAATACTGACGGTTCCTGATATTCAAATTCACTTTTGCGATTTGGGTTTTTTATATCAAGATTTACAGAAACAGAACCATTTCCGTTCTCTTTTACAATATCATTTATATTTACTTTCCAGGCCCATTCTGTTTCTTTCCTGTTGTTCCACCATTGGCTTATCGCAGCAAACTCTTCATTTTGTATTGGTTTTGTTTTGCTATATTTCTTTTTATCTTCCGGCACAGAAATTTTATAATACCAGTTTTTTGTTGGTTTTTCATGCTTATTCTAAAATTCTAATATCCGGTCATTTTGGTCTCCATAACCAATAAGAAGTATTTTGTCAGGATATACTTCCATAATTCCACATGAGGTTTCAGATTTAGCTTCTACCATACCTTTAAGGGTCAAATGATGAATCTTTCCGGATTTTTCATACCCACCCTCATGGTGATGTCCGGCTATCCAGGCAATCACAGACTTATGGGATTTCAAAAAGCTTAACATCTCAGTGTTATTCCACAACTGTGCACCACTCTCCGGTAACAAAGGCCAATGACAAAACAAAATGGCCTTTTGATGCTCTTCATCTGCTAATTCAAGCTGCTTGTCCAGCCATTCGAGTTGTTTATCCCCAATCCCCCCGTTCCATGTGTAAGCATTATTAAATCCATTCTTCTTTATTTCTTCATATTCAGCCATAGCTTTTTTATGCTGTTTGGACCCTTCTTTATGAGCAAATGTACTCAAATCAGTCCCATCCAAAATAATAAAGATGAAGTCATCAAGCTTAAATGCAAAATACCCTTTTCTATTAGCCAGGCGCTTTCTTACTTTTCTTTTAAATTTATCTTCAACTGAAAAATCATGATTTCCTATCACATTATAAACCGGTGCATTTGACTTGCCTAGAATCTTTAAGGGTTTATCATAACTTATGTAGTCTTTGTCAATCATATCCCCAAGGCTCACCATAAAAGAAAGCTCATGTTTGTTAAATATACTGATACAGGTATCCAGCTTTTGTAATGAATTCCGGTAATCCCTGTTTCCTGCTTTTTCCGCATCAGCATATTGAATATCAGCTACAACACCAAATGAAAATATTTTTTTTACTTTATCAGGTAAACTTTGTGAGGCCTCCTGTGAAAAAGCTATCTGAAATGTTGTATAAAAAAATATTAATGCAAAAATTGATTTAAACACCCTCATAATTCTATTGATTTTAATTCCACCTTAAGCTGTTAACAATATATTTTATCTTCAGATTTTAAAACTAATCATTTTTCTCCACAATATTACTTATAAATGCGAATCAAGAGTTGAACCCACTTCGGGGCTCTTTTTGTATTCGTCTGTTTATCCGTGGGTTGCAACCGCAGTTATTTATTTTTTATCCGCCATCTGGCGGATAAAATGTCTGAAGGACATTAACTATAATAACCCCGTGCGAAGCTCAGGGAATTCAATAAAACACTTGAAACAGCCCCGAAGCGGGTTGAATTTCCTTTTACTATGTCCAAAACCAATAAGATTCAACCCTTGATTCGCATTATAAGGTTTAGCAAAATTACATTATCATTGGTTAAGATATTAGTTGTTTTAGTATTATAAAAACTGGAAATTAGCACTGTATTTCCTGACATTAGCCAAGATCACATTTAGTCAGTATTAATATTTATATTTTAATCCTCAAATGTTCATATCAATTAAGAAACCCCTGCTAATTATCCTTGCTACTTTTTCCATATTAAGCTGTAATAAAAAGGAAGCTGAATATGAAACAAATACCTTTATTAAAAACTGGCTGATCCTGGGGCCCTTTCCAAATTGTGAGGATTGCGGGACTGAAAATTACAAGCATGGTGAAAATTGTGCCGGGTTTTATACCGATTATCTGAAATCCGCAGGTGGTGAGAAAAACCTTATCCCAACACCAGGCATGAAAATTGAATTCGCTGAGCCTGGCTTGAACATGGAGTGGTTTTCTTATAAAAGTGAAACAGATAAGATTCCTCTCGCCAGTATTCTAGAGCCTAAAGACATGGTTGTGGCTTATGCTTTTACTCAAATAAATTGCAGACAGGCACAAAAATCAATTCTTACAGTTGGCAGCAATGATGGTATACAGGTTTTTCTTAATGGAGAAAAAGTACATGAGAATCATCCGAAAAACGGGAGATGGTTGCAGGCAGATAATGACTATGTTCCGGTGGAATTGAAAAAAGGCACAAACAACCTCATGCTTAAAATTGACCAGGGAACCGGTGATTTTGGCTTTGTTGCCCGCTTTTTAGACCGTGATTCCTTATTAACAAAGATCCGCAAGAACCTGGATTCTTATAAATCACTAAAAGTTGTTGCTATCGGAGATACCCTGGTTGTGAACTTTGGATCAGACAAAAAAATATCCGTATTCAATCCAAATGCAAAAGTCAGGATTGAACTTGTTCATGAAAAAGAAGGGAAGATAGCAGAGAAACATGTCCTGCCCGGGGAAGATCTTAACTTTAACCTGCCAGGACTACCGGAAGGATTCATAGCCGTTAAAGCCACTTTCCCCATTAATAACAAAGAAACTATAACTTCTGAAACCCGTTATTTCAAAGGCAAATTAAAAAGGCATTCCCTCCCAAAAAGGTTAAGACCGGATTTAGTAATGTTGTCTGAAACAGGTAAACCAATCTTCCCAATTGGAACATACGGGGCCCCTGAATCAGATTTCAGTAAACTAAAAGAAGCCGGATATAATTTTGTGGTAGGTTCACCGGCAAATTTAGATGCGGCACATGCTGCGGGCTTAATGGTATCTGTTCATATTAACGGACATGATATAAACGCAGCTACCGATACAATTGCAAAATATAAAAACCACCCGGCAATTTTATGCTGGATGATGTACGATGAGCCTGGGTATAATCGTGCAGACTTATTGTATATCTATAATTTATACAATGCTATTTACAAAGCCGATCCAATACATCCCTCCTATCTGGTAATAACAACGCCTACTGTTTATAAGTCATTTGGCCACTTATGCGATGTGCTTGCAGTTGATACTTACCCTATTACTAATGGAATAATCACTGAAGTGGGGGATAATATTGCTTTAGCTTATTCTCAGATCGATGGCAATCAGCCGGTTTGGCACTGCGGACAAATGTTTAACTGGCCGGAACAACGCAGGCCCAATCCCCGGGAGCACAGGTTCATGACCTACCTTTCAATAATTGAAGGGGTAAAGGGTATGCTATGGTACACATATAAAGGCTATGGGCAATACTTGCCTGAAGACGATCCGGAGCTTTGGGAAGCACAAAAGATTATTCTAAATGAACTAAATGAGTTATCTCCACTAATTTTAGAACCTGGATTTGGGAGTCCGGCACAACTTGTAGAGGAAAATAATGAGATTCGTGCCATAATAAAAAAGGGTACTACAGGAACTTATCTAATAGCAGTTAACAAATCGAAAACAGAAACATTTTCACCAAAATTCAAATATAAAAAAGCTTTAAATAGAGAAATATCTGTTTTTGGAGAGAATCGAAAATTAACTCTGATAAATGGTGTTTTTACGGATGAATTCAAGCCATTGGATGTTCACATTTATAAATTGGATTAATATACTCTTTCAAATCAAAAAATATTCAAACCAAAAAATTAATTAAACTAAATCACAAATGAAGCATTCTTATTATAGCCTGATGATTTTGTTTGTATTTGCCTTTACTGCAAATGCACAAAATGATATTAAGTTGGAATTTAACAGAAAGGGCGAATTCAAAATCGTACAGTTTACTGATACCCATATTGATCTGGAGAGCAACTCGAATTTAAGTGTTTATGAAACAATTAAAAAGGTGATTGAAATTGAAAAACCTGATTTTGTTATTCTAACTGGTGATAATGTAACACAAAATAATCCACAGGAGGCTTACCAAGGTTTTTCTGAAATCTTTAAAGAAGCAAATGTCCCATGGGCAGCGGTTTTTGGAAACCACGATTCTCAACACAATTTTTCGAGAGTAGAGCTTGCTGAATTCCTTCACAAACTTCCGTTTTGCATGAACAATGATAAGGGTGAAAGTTATGGAAATTCGAATTTTGTCCTGCCTGTATATGGAAAAAGTAAAAAGACTGAAGCCATATTATACTTTATGGATTCTAACAGTCGCAGCACTCTTGTACCTACAGTGGGGGGTTACGGATGGTTTGACTTTTCCCAGATTAACTGGTACCGCAATAAAAGTAAGGAATATACACTTGCAAACAATGGAAATCCGTTACCGGCATTAGCATTTTTTCATATTCCCTTACCAGAATATACACAGGCCTGGAACAACAAAGAGAATCCACCAATAGGTGTTAAAAATGAAGATGAATGTAGTCCTGATATCAATAGTGGAATGTTTACAGCTATGCTGGAATGTGGTGATATAATGGGTACTTTTGTTGGTCATGATCACATTAATGACTACATCGGAGTTTATTACAATATTGCCCTGGCATATGGTCGCATAACTAAAGAAATGCGGAACCCTGCGGAAGATCCTATTGCAGGTGGACGTGTTATTGTTTTAAAGGAAGGGAAACGACAGTTCAATACATGGATTCGTAATCTCAATGGCAAACAAGAACTTAATTGCACCTGGCCTGATTCGTTCACAAGCGAAAACAAGAATAAATAATTGTTGGCTTCCCTTTTTGGTGGCATAGAAATAAAGAAAGGGAAAATGATCAATTTTAAAATTGTATTTCTAAATTTAAACTTTTAAATAAACCCAAAGATAATGAGTAAATTACAAGTAATCTCACCGATTGACGGAAGTGTGTATGCTGAACGTCAGCTAAATACATCAGGAGACATTGAGAATACCCTGGTTGCAGCCAAAAGTGCCCAAAGAGAATGGAGCAAACTTTCTGTTGCAGAACGAAAGCCTTATATTGAAAAATTTATTGATTCATTTCAGCGTTTAGAAGGCAGAATTAGCGAAGAGATAACCTGGCAGATGGGGAGGCCAATCAGCCATTCTCCATTTGAAGTCCGGGGAACCATAGAACGGACAAAGGGGATGCTTAAGCTTGCCGAAAACTCACTGGCAGATGTGTTGGTAGATGAAATTTCCGGCTTTAACCGATACATTAAAAAAGAACCTTTGGGTACTGTTTTTGTCATTCCTGCCTGGAATTATCCTTACCTGATTGCTATCAATACAATTGTCCCAGCTTTACTTGCAGGAAATGCAGTAATCCTGAAACATTCTGCCCAAACACCATTAGTTGCTGAGCGTTTTGCCGATGCATTTAAATATGCCGGCTTACCGGAGGGACTTTTTCAATACCTGCATCTTGATCATAAGGATACAGCAAATGTTATAAGGGATCTAAGAATCGGTTTTGTGTCGTTTACAGGTTCGGTTAGTGGTGGCCACCAGATTCAAAAGGTAGCTGCGGAACGCTTTGTAGGTGTTGGGCTGGAACTGGGTGGGAAAGACCCGGCTTATGTTTGCAATGATGCAAACCTTGATTTTGTTATAGAGAACCTGGTGGATGGGGCATTTTTTAATTCCGGGCAATCCTGTTGTGGTATCGAGCGTATTTATGTTCAGGAAAACAACTTTGATCGTTTCGTTG
>Ga0164313_10001433_pt1 | contig 21039 bp, 18 predicted proteins | sample GuaBasSedimGuay4_FD_113735 | JGI IMG/M metagenome (GOLD analysis project Ga0164313, IMG submission 113735) | Subseafloor sediment microbial communities from Guaymas Basin, Gulf of California, Mexico - Guay4, Core 4569-4, 0-3 cm | ecosystem: Environmental > Aquatic > Marine > Hydrothermal vents... | reverse complement strand
TGTGAGGAACGCTTCTTGGCCAGGCAACTGGTGAGGAGCCCTTCATAACCGGCGTATAACTGTTAAACAGGGGATTGCCCGGAGTTCCCTGATTAAGATAAAGGTAGAGGCTTCCGCCTGAAGTAGATTCACGACCAATGATCAGATCAAGCAATCCATCATTGTCCCAGTCGAAAACAAAGGGAGCAGAGTTAGTGCCTACATCGATGTCTACGCTGCCTGCCTGGATTCTTCCTTCGCTGGTAAGAGTTCCATCACCGAGCCGTCTGAAATAGTTGACATACCCATCTCTTTCACCAACTATCAGGTCATCCAGTTCATCACCATTAAAATCCACAGCCTGTGGATTTGTCGCTCCTGTGCATCAACCGGATGTGAGTGAAATATCAGATCCGTCAGCCTGCATGAATGTATAATTTGCGAACATCGGGGAATCGTTCGAATCGTTGTTCTCGTAGTAACGAAGCTTTCCTGAAGAATACTGACCCAGGATAAGATCCTTCAGACCATCTCCATTCCAATCGGTAATAAGAGGATTTGCATGTCCTATGGACAATTCGATCTGCGCGCCATTTGCCATTACATTGAAGGGTGGTAGGTAATCCGGCACCGCGGCCGCAACCGACAGGCAGAGAGACAGCACTGCAAACAAGCATATTCTCATAATACCCCCCGGAAGAATAACCTGTAAACTGATAGTTTTCCGATAACATTGGTACAATAATGGAAAGATTTCAGAGTGACAAGGTTTCCGGAATGGTTTCCAGAAACTTGATATTGACGAAGCAGGATCAACAGCGGTATTGTCATTTTCGGCAAACAGTTATGATAAGATAAGATGAGAAATATCAAGTTCCCGATTGTTACACTACCGTAGGGAGGCTCTTATGGGACGAACCGCGGCGATTCTGCATGTGACCGCACGGGGATTGTTAGTATGACTTTGCGGGATGAAGAACAATGGAAGATGTATTTATCCTACTACAACAGGGAAGCGAGAATTGAGTATCAAGGGCGGGAGTACGGGTTCTCTGAGGAGGATTTTGAATTCCTGAACAGCTCTTCAAATTACTGGCACCATGCCGGATCTCCAAGCTCGTGGCTGTGCTGTTCCACTGTAAATCAAGCAAAAGAGAAGTTTGGAAAGACTCTGCCGAGAGATAAGCTGATAGGATTGTGTGCTGATACACTGAATATTACAGCGCAGGAACTTGAACGTACTCTTGACTGGAATGCGAATTACATGGCATGGCATGATGGTGGTGAGCCTGAAGATTACCATGCTTATCCGGATGTATGAGGAGTCTTATGTGTACGAAAATCATTCTAATATTGCTGGGCTTTGTATTAATCCAGAGTTCATATGCAACACCGCCGGACGCAATGACAACGGATATCGAAATGATTGCTGGATCTCCAGAGAAAGCTGTGTTTCTTGTCAGAACTGTCTTTAACCACGGATCCCATTACCTGTGGGAGACCAGGTGGTTTCTTCTTTGTATGGATTTCACAGATTTCAGTTTTCAATGGGTATCACAGGGAAGTATGATGGAAGCTGAGGAGGAATTCGGTGGAACCCGTTTCATCAGAGCTGAGGGTGCGCCAACAATAGCAGGGGTTCTTGAAGACTGGGGGGTTCTGTGGTCCATAAACAATAATGGTGATTCCTACTTCACCATAAGCGAATTGAAACCGGAGTATTTCATCAGAGATTCACTTCTCTTCGCCCGCTGCAATGATGAAGAATACGCGTTTAACGGCGTAAGGTGTTTTGATCCTGTAAATCTGGCCGTATTGAACACTGATTCTGCCGAGTGGTACATACATGGAGATACACCTGTGATAGAGGAAATTCACTCTTTGAATGAATTGGCCCGTTTTTCATACCCCGACAATGAATTCCTTGGAATCACTGTGCATTCTGAAGGAGAATTTGGAAATTATTACCTGCTGACGGCCACTGTAGAAGTTGATATGGCACCTTTTGATGTTATCTTCACGATCCCGATAGAGGACATGCATGCAGCCAGATCATTCCTATTCGATCAAACGTGATTGGACAGGAAACATCAAGACCTGCTGGAGATATGAATGACAAGTCATCTCGCACGTAAAATCCGGGAACTTCTCGGGAGGAGAAAGCCGGACCATAAAGGGGAATGTATCAGGCTGGGCCTTGCTCTGGGAGGGGGCGGAGCAAGAGGGCTTGCCCATATTCCGATTCTTGAGCTTCTTGATAGAATGGGGATCAGACCCTGCTGTATTGCGGGAACCAGCATCGGTGCCGTACTGGGAGCCATGTACGCATCCGGAGCTAAGGGATCCGAGATTCGCAGTCTGGTGCGGGATACGATTGTCGGGAAGAGCAGTTCCCCCGGAGAACTGCTGAAAGACATCAAGAGGCTGGTTCAGTTCATGGATATCGATTTCCTTGGACCGGGGATCTTCAAAGGTGATTCTGTAATGAAGTATTTCTACGATGCCATTCATACAGACAGGTTTGAGGATCTTGAAATACCATTGAAGGTCGTTGCAACCGACTTCTGGGCGTCTGAACAGACAGTACTCTCTTCGGGAAATCTTCTCAAGGCGGTCAAGGCAAGCATGGGGCTGCCGGGGTTGTTCACTCCGGTAAAATACGGAGAGCGGATACTCATTGACGGTGGAGGCGTAAATCCGGTACCCTTCGACGTTCTGGACGATTGCGATCTGATCGTTGCTGTAGATGTACTGGGTAATGCGGAATCCGAATCCTCAAAACCACCCGGAGCGGTCAAAGCGGTTCTTGAGATGTTTGATATAATGCAGAGATCGATCGTAGAGACAAAACTGAAAATCAGCCAGCCTGATATCTACATCAAACCTGATATCCGGAATATCGGCATGCTTGAGTTTCACAGGGCTGAGGAGATCTACTCAAGCACCGAGGCTTCCTGCAGGGAGCTTGCAGAGAAACTGAGAGAGTATTATCCGGAAATACCGCTATCTCCCTGAGAATATTATACTCACTGAAGTTCAGGGAGGTGGGTAAAGATGATCTCTTTCATTCTAAATAACAAAAAACACACAACCGGGCTTCCACCGGGAGCAGTTGCACTTGATCTGCTTCGGGAGGAAGCAGGTCTGACGGGAACCAGGGAAGGCTGCAGAGAGGGTGACTGCGGAGCCTGTACTGTACTGCTGGGAACGCTGCTGCTGCAGGGTATTGAATACAGGGCGGTGAATTCCTGCATTCTTCCGGTTGGTGAACTCCATGGCAGGCATCTTGTAACGATAGAAGGGATTAATCCTGAAGAAGGACTCTCCCCTCTTCAGAAGGTGTTCGTCGAAGAAGGTGCCTCCCAGTGCGGTTTCTGTACGCCCGGCATTATCATGTCCCTTACAGGTTACCTTCTGGGAACAGTCGACCCTGACGATACGGAAGCTGCAGATTCCCTTGCTGGAAACATATGCAGATGCACAGGTTACGTTTCCATAAGCAAATCAGCGAGAACAGTATCTGGAATAACGGGACGTTCTCCCGCCGAATGCTGCACTTCGCGAGAACATCTAGAATGGCTCGTAGAGAAAGAGATACTGCCCCCTAACTTCCTCGGGATTGAAGAGATGCTCACGGCACTGAATGCAGACGGATCAGAGGCAGATGTTTCGGGAGAAACAGTAACGGTAGCAGGCGGAACCGACCTCTTCGCGGTAGAGGCTGAAAACCTCAGGAATACTGACTTGAAATTTCTTTCCCGGGAAACGGGAATGAACGGAATAACTGTTCTTGAGAACAGGATTCTTATCGGAGCCGGAGCAACCGTACGGGATATCATCGATTCGGGGGTATTTCGTAATGCAGGTAACCTTGAGCAATCCCTTCAGCTGGTCGCCTCTCCGGGGGTCCGCAACAGGGCTACAGTGGGAGGCAACATCGTAAACGCCTCTCCCGTAGGTGACCTCACCATTATCTTCCTTGCACTGGATGCGAAACTGAGAATTTCAAGCGGTTCCGATTACAGAGAGGTACAGTTGAAGGATTTCTTCAGAGGGTACAAATTATTTGACCTCTCTCCCGGAGAACTGCTTGAAAGCCTTGTATACAAAAAGCCCGATTCAACGACTTTCATTAATTTCGAAAAGATCGCCATGAGGCAGCATCTCGATATAGCCTCCGTCAATACAGCTGCCGCGTTCAGGGTGTGCGGCGGCAGGATCGAAAAGGCTGATATCTCCGCGGGAGGAGTCGCGCCTGTTCCCCTCTATCTGGAAAGAACATCAGCTGCCCTGCGCGGCATGAAAATTTCCACGGATACTGCTCAACTCGCAGTCAGAACTGCCCGCAGCGAAGTAAGCCCTATAGATGATGTGCGCGGGTCCGCCGAGTACAAGGAGCTTCTTCTTGGAAAACTTGTAGCAGCCCACTTTGCCGAGCTTTTCCCCGGGCAGATCAATGCGGGGGAGCTGCTGTGAAGCATCAGGACGCCATGCTGCATGTAAGGGGGGTCTCCCTGTTCGTAGACGACTTCAAGCTTCCGAAGAACCTCCTTCATGCTGCCGTGCTTGTTTCTCCAGTTTCACATGGTACGATAGAGAAACTGGAAACCGGGGCAGCATTAGCGAGGCCTGGTGTTGAAATGATTATTACAGCAAAAGACATCCCGGGTAAAAACCAGATAGGCAGCATCATAAAAGATGAACTGCTTCTCGCAGAAAAGGAACTGTATTTCATCGGGCAGCCTGTGGCAGTCGTACTTGCGGACACACCGGAGAAAGCCAGAGCGGCAGTAAAAGCGATAGAGCTTGAAACAAGTGAGCTGCCATCGGTCGTGGAACCGAGAAAAGCATTCGAAAAGGGAATGCTTTTAGCACCTCCGAGAACGTTTTCCATGGGCAATACCGCAGAGGCGTGGGGCAGATGCGACTGCATAGTTGCAGGGCGCTCCGATTCAGGCGGCCAGGAGCACCTCTACCTCGAAACTCAGGGAGCTTTTGCCATTCCGATGGAAAACGGCTGTATCAGAATAACATCAGGAACTCAGGGACCCACTTTTGTACAGAGGGTTGCAGCCAGGGTTCTCAAGCTGCCGATGAATAAGATTGAAGTTGATGTAGGAAGGCTGGGGGGCGCTTTCGGAGGCAAGGAAGACCAGGCAACGCCCTGGGCGGTAATGTCGGCACTTGGAGTACAGCTTACAGGCAAACCGGTAAAACTCGTACTTAACCGGAATGAAGATTTGACCTGGACAGGTAAGAGGCATCCATACAGTTCCGATTTCAAGCTGGGTCTTTTAAATGATGGTACGATTATGGCATGGGAGGTTACTTACTATCAGAATGGAGGGGCGGCATCTGACCTTTCAACTGCTATTCTTGAACGGACTCTGTTTCATTCAACAAACGCTTATTTCATTCCCAATGTGAAGGCTACAGGGATTTCCTGCAGAACCAACCTTCCGCCCAACACGGCTTTCAGAGGCTTCGGGGCGCCGCAGGCAATGTATGTTCTGGAATCTGCGATTTACAAAGCTTCGCGCGAAATGGGAATCAGTCCTATTGAGATACAGGAAAAAAACCTCCTGAAAAAAGGTGACATATTCCCCTTCGGGATGCGGTATGAAGGGAATGAGATAAAGAGATCCTGGAGCAAAGCGTTCGAAATGTACCGGGCTGAGAATACCGAAGGCAGGATCAGGGATTTCAACAGCAGCAATGTGATGTTCAAGAAGGGTATTTCATTCATGCCGGTCTGTTTCGGTATTTCTTTCACCCACATATCGATGAACCAGGCCAATGCTCTTGTTCATGTGTATACCGATGGAAGCGTCGGAATCAGCACCGGAGCTGTTGAAATGGGACAGGGGGTCAATACGAAGATCGCCCAGGTGGCGGCAAGAACCTTCGGGATCGATCTCTTCAGGATCAAAGTGGAATCAACCAACACCACAAGGTCAGCCAATACCTCCCCAACTGCGGCGAGTTCAGCTGCGGACATGAATGGAAACGCTGTGAGAATAGCATGCGACAACATTCTCAGGCGTCTTCTGGCTTTTGCAGGAAAACACCTCGGAGCGCCTCCTGATTCGGGGGTCGATCTTGTGCACGAAAAAGTAATCATCGAAGGGAAGAAAACCCGCCTCGCATGGAATGAGCTTATAGGCCTTGCGTATCTTGCAAGAGTAAACCTTTCGTCCCAGGCCCATTATGCCACACCCGGACTGCATTTCAACAAAACTTCAGAGAAGGGCAGGCCTTTTTCTTACCATGTAGCGGGAACTGCAGTTACGGAGATAACTCTGGACAGACTGAGAGGCATTTTTTCGATCGATTCCGTGAAGATCGTTCATGATTGCGGAGAGAGCATCAATCACCTAGTTGACAGAGGACAGGTTGAGGGCGGGCTTCTTCAGGGAATCGGATGGGTCACCCTGGAGGAGCTGAAATACCATCCGGAAACAGACGCCCTTTTGTCGGATTCGCTCGCAACGTACAAGATACCCGATATCCATTCAACTCCGGGAGAGGTGGATATAAAATTCCTGGAATGCCATTCAGATAATGCGGGGATCTACAACTCCAAGGCAGTGGGAGAACCTCCTTTCATGTACGGGATCGGCACATATTTCGCGATTCTTGAAGCCGTTCGGGCTTGCGACCCGGAGATCCGTCCCGTTTACTCAGCCCCGCTGACAAATGAGAAGATCCTCCTGCTTCTGCAGAAAAAGCGCTAGAGCAGCCGATATTGAAACTCAGGTATACAGCTTCCAATGTTATGCGTGGAGTACTCATCTACTCCATCGGGGATTCTATTGCCTCAATCATCCTGTCGGAATTCTCACTCCTGCGGATGCTGGGTATGATGTTCATCGGCGGAACTGTCTACGCCTTTGAGATCCCGAACTATTTTAGATGGATAGACATAAAAACCACGGAAGTAAGAGGTCTCAAGGGATCACTTTCAAGAGCAGGGCTGGCCATTCTCTATTTCAATCCGCTCTGGATAGCACGGCATCTTCTGTTCATTCAGATTCTGCAGGGCGGCTGGAGCAGCATAAACTGGACCCTTCTCAGGCTGGGGCTATACGCGTTTATGGTAAACGTACCTGTAGCGTTTGCTGCCAATTATGCAATCCAGAATAAGGTCTCCTTGAAATGGAGATTCCTTGCAAGCGCGGTGTTTTCTTCACTGATGGCTATTTATTACGCCCTGAGCCAAGTTATCTTCTAATTGGGGACGGAGGTAATTAGAATTTCTAATTACCTCCGTCCCCAATTACATCAATTCATCCTTATTTATCTGATTCCGAAGAAATCCCTTATGCGGCCGAGCAGATGATCCTTTCTGTCGATCCTTACCGCCTCATCCTCCTTGGATGTCTGGTCAATAATCCTCCCGGAAAGGTCTTCCAGCCTCTTCTGCAGTATGGCGGAGAGCGGTTCTATGATCGACTCTTCGTTCTCCAGTAATACAGCCATTCCCATCTTTTCAACAACAATAACTTCAGTTTCCGCAAGGGCGATAACGGAAGCCGAACGGGGCTCGCCTGTAAGCAGGCTCATCTCACCGAAGTAGTTTCCTGACTGAAGGTCGGCAAGATGAGTTTTGCGTCCGGAGTCATCGGAAACGGACACATCCACCTTCCCGCTCATGATAATGAAAAGTGAATCCCCTGAATCTCCCTGCTGAACCAGTATTTCTCCCTTGGAGAACAGGAGTTTGGATGCGCTTGAAGCCAGTTCCTCTATCTGATCGAAGGAGAGCGGCCGGAAGAGTTCGACATTCCTCAGCCCATTGATGACTTCCTGCTTGATGGTATCCCTGATCATGTCATCATGCTCGGCGGATACCTCTCTGACTGTAACATCCCTGATCGGGAACGGTATGGTCAGGCCTCTGCGCCTGAGGATATACCAGATTCTGGTTCTCACGGCGTTCTCTATCTCAGGTCTCCGGTGGTATTCACTGATCCAGAATCTGACATCGTAATTGACTGAATACTCATCGAACTCTTCAAGGAACACCTTGGGCGTCGGAGTCTCAAGAATTCCATCCATTGCTTCAAGAGTAGATGTAATTACCCGTTTGATCATTCCGGGCTGATGGTTATAGGCCATGCCGACCTGCACCCGGCACATGTGATTCCTGTTCGGCCTGGAATAGTTTGTAACGATATTCTTGGATATTGTCGCGTTGGGTATCGTTACGTGATCACCGGATCTTGTTCTTACTGTGAGTGTTCTCCAGTTCATCTGAACAACGACTCCTTCGTCCTCCTCCATGCTGACCCATTCTCCAAGCTTGAATGGTCTTTCCATCTGAAGAGCGAGCCCGGCAAACAGGTTTCCCAGAATATCCTGAAGAGAAAGACCGATAACGGCAGAAAGTACTGTGGAGGTTACAAGAAATCCGGTAAGTCTGACGCCGAATACACCGTTAAGAACGGCAACTGCCACAATAGTGAGTAATATGAAATTGATAATATCGATGACGAGTCGAGGTATATGTACATCGCCCTTTTTCTTAAGAAGGTAGTCCCATAAGAGCAGATTCAGAATTCGAAGAAGTATGTTCGAGGAGAGCATGATGGTGGCAGCAAGGGCTATCTTCGAAAATGTTGATTCCCCCGGAACCCCGAACATTTTCATTATAAGATATGTGGCGCCTGCTATGCCTGCGAAAAACACCCACATTCTCAGACGACTGCCGGGAGCATGTTTCCGGATGATCAGCAGGATAAGTCCGACCGAAAGACCAAGAACAACAGCCTGAACACCATGTACGATCATCTCACCGCTCAAGAAAGTACCTCCCTGATTCATGTAATGATGCCGATACAATAACCGATACATAAAGGGAATGAAATAGCGGAGGGTTCCTTCCTTTTTAGCTACTGTACATCACCAATGGTTTGGAATATTGTTTTGTGTGGATTGTATCAGAAGTGTTCATTCAAAACACAATTATTAAGATTGGGGAGGATTATGCTTGAACTTATTTTTGCAGCAGCCCTCATGGATACGGTTATCGCCCCGGTGGACTTTGGAACGGTTTATGTGCACGAATGGGGAGCGGTAACATTTACGGAAGAGAATATAATTTTCGGAGCTAACCCCCTCACCGATCCGGATTCCGATCCCATTGCTCCCTACCAGTGGGAGGAACCTGTTGCAAGAGCCCCCATTGTCTATTTCTACGGGGCAGAGTTCAGTGGTACATTCACCGTAACAGTACATTCAGGGAGTTTCATAGAAACGCTGCCTTATCCAGATCGTTTAGTAAGCACATCACCAATGCCTCCGCAGCAGTCCTTCAATGCGGCCTGGGAGATATGGGAAACAACGCTGAACCAGGAGTATTTAGTCGAAGAATACTATTGTGTCTCATCAGACATACTTGATATCTGGAGAACCCCCCCTTCTTATGTCCTGACATTCAACGATGGATCGCAGGAGAAGTTCATATACTACGAGTGTAAACTTGTACCCTCCTCAGAGAATGATTTCTACCCGATCCTGCTTCAGGAAGACGGCGCCGTTCTTGATCCTGATTACAGAGGTCCCGCAATGTGGTTCGTTAAAGATGGAGAAAATGTGGTCATGGACAGGATCATGGGTGACGACCCGCTGCAGGGGATAATAACCCCAGACGGTCCGCAGAACATCTATCCGGGAATACTCTGTGACTGGGCCGGGGGCACCATGAAATCAGAGGAGCTGGTTTCAATGTGGGACACCTGGGAAGGCTGGATATTCGATGGTTCATGGAGCGGTGACACCCTTCTGATCTTCCCTTTTCCTGGAAGCACCATTGAAGGGATGACAACTATCAATCTGCGAACGGACAATGATCACGAAGTGAAGTATTCCAGGTTCTATCTGGGAATTCTGTCGTACTGACTTTCAGTCCGGGTCCTGTGTGGTTTTTACTTCAATGCTGCATTTAACAGCCAGGGCCGCAATTGCAGCAACTGCAGCGTATGCCGGGATGAGGGCAACCCCAAGTATCCCCATTGTCAGGGGAAGCTCGATCAGTGTCTTACCGGATTCATTTCTGATGATTATGTGCCTTATGTTTCCCTGGTGAAAAAGCTCCTTTATCTTTTCAAGAAGCTCGCTTCCGGAAACTTTGAATTCATTTTTCTTCGATTCGCCCGAATCAGTCATTTTCTAACCCCCAGATGATCATATCCTTTTGCATTAATACTTACTCTCTCTCCGTCCAGAAATATAGTCATTTCTCCATTTCCTGTCTCTGCGCGGCCTATTTTCGAACATCCAACTGATGAAAATTCAAGGCCTACAGGCGCCCCGAACAGCAGTACATAATCCTCTCCCGCAGCAGATGCAGCCAGAGGGTTGTCCTTCACTGAATCGAAGAACAGGGTTTCATCAATCTCAAGCACCGTATCAACGGAACTCTCAAGGGAAAGGTGCGATGCTTCAGAGAAAAGCCCGTCTGAAATATCTATCGCGCAGCGTATACCCGCTTTCCTGAGTTTAATACCCAGCTCCAGCTCCGCTCTCGGTTGCAGAAAGGCTCTCAACTGCTCAAGCTCCGCGCTGGAGAGAAACCCGGAACGTGGTTTGAGATCCTTCCCGGACAGCCCACCCGCTTTCTCCAGTTTTGCAGGTGCATCAAGAGCCCGGCCAAGAAGGCCGGTTATCCAGAGATTATCACCCGGATGAAGGGATGATCTTCTGAGGATCGTATCCCGATCCTCCCCCTCACCTATAACAGTGAGAGTGATCCCCAGACGTTCTCCCCGCACTGTTTCACCACCTGCCAGGATTACATCCTCCCGTTCCGTCAATCCCTGATAAAATCCTTCTATCCAGTTCACTCCGATGCCCGGATCAACAGATAAAGCGGTGAAAAACCACTTAGCCGTGGCGCCCATTGCCGCGATATCAGAGAGCGCGGCTTCCAGCAGACGCCTTCCAAGAATTTGCGGGGGAGCCCACCATCTATGAAAATGCGTACCCTCGAAGAAACTATCCGTGGTAACAACAGGACATCGAATCCCCGGCAGTACAGCGCAATCATCTCCTATAGAGTGAAGAGAAGGGAACTTCTCCCGGAGCCTTCGTATCAGCCCCCTCTCCCCTAGTTCAGAAACTCTCCTGTTCACAGAAGTACTATCTTTCCAGGATAACCTTCAGATGCTCCTTCGCAAGGTAGCCTCGGTGCTCCGGAGCTGTCATGATGGCACCTTCAATTGCGCTCTTCCCCCCATGGCAGGCGCAATCAGTCTTGTTAATATCAATCGAATGAAGCACGATTTCAAGCGTCCTCCTGGCACGAACGGTATTCATCCTGAGATTTGCCAATACACCTTCTACGGAAACATCCTCTTCCGTTTCATGCCATACGTCGTAATCCGTAACCATACACAAAGTGGCATAGCATATTCCTGCTTCCCTCGCAAGTTTTGCTTCAGGAACAGCAGTCATCCCTATAACAGAATGCCCCTGGCTGCGGTACACTCTGCTCTCGGCTCTGGTCGAGAACGCGGGACCCTCCATGCAGACCAGTGTACCACCGCTATGAACCGTTGCGTCCGCCTCTTCGGCCGCACTTAGCAGAATACCTGAAAGCTCACTGCAGAATGGGTCACCGAATCCGATATGTCCGACTATTCCTCCACCAAAATAAGTGGATCTTCGGATACCCTTGGTCCTGTCGTAAATCTGATCAGGTATCACGAAATGACGGGGGTGATATTTCTCCTGAAGGCTGCCGACAGCGGACACAGAAATCAGCTGGTGAACTCCGACGTTTTTCAGTGCATAAATATTAGCTGCGTATGGAATCTCGGAAGGCTGCAGCGTATGACCCTCGCCATGACGCGGCAAAAATACCAGCGGGATATCATTGTAATCCGCAAGGATAAGGGGTGCTGATGGTTTTCCGAAGGGAGTCTCTGTATTCAATTCCTGCTCTATTCGGACACCTTCAAAGGAGTATACCCCGGATCCTCCGATTATTCCGATGCGGTTTTTCATTGTAATCTCCTCATTGAGTAAACTGCTGAAGTACATGTATTATATATATACTCACTCATCAATGGTCGAAGGGAAACGCTGCATGCAGACGAATGAGAGTTCAAAGGAGCAGAAGGTGAAGGTATCCGGGTTAACCTTCGCGCAGCTGAAAAAATGGGTTACTGTGGATCTTGGAATGAAGCCCTACAGAGCGCAGCAGCTTTTCTCCTGGATTCACCTGAAGAGGGTTATCTCGTTTCATCAGATGACCGATATTTCACTTTCTGCAAGAAACCGGCTTGACCGGGCAGGTGAGATAACCGCACTTGAATCCTGTGATACCATCGCTGCAGATGATGGAACTGTGAAGTACTCCTTTGCACTGGAAGATAGTGAAGTGATCGAATCTGTCCTTATCCCCGACTCTCCAAGGCTGACCGCATGCTTATCAACACAGGCCGGGTGCAGATGCGGCTGTACGTTCTGCCAGACGGGAAGGGGAGGCTTCAGGCGCAACCTTCGAACCGATGAGATCGTGGCTCAGCTCTACGGCCTTCAGAGCAGCAGCAACGATAGGATAACCAACGTGGTCTTTATGGGCATGGGCGAACCCATGGATAATTTTCCGGCCCTCAGCGATGCCCTGTCCATAATAAGTGATGATAGAGGGATATGCATAGGTGCAAGGAAAATAACCGTTTCGACCGTGGGTATTCCCGGTGGCATAGAAAAGCTTACGCAGCTGGATGGTCAGTACGGACTGGCAGTTTCTCTTCACAGCGCTGTGGAAAGTACAAGATTGAAGCTGGTGCCGGTAGCAAAAACTCTGCCGCTTCGGGAGCTTAAGAGGGACATGAAGGATTACATCAGCCGCAAAGGCAGAAGGATAACCCTTGAGTACTGTCTTATCGCAGGCATTAATGATTCTCTTGAAGAAGCCTCCGCCCTTGCGGAATTCGCCGGTGATATTGAGTGCAAGATCAACCTTCTGATTTACAATCCCGTAGAAGGCGCTCCATACAGAAGACCGGACACTGAATCGGTTAACAGATTCATGCACTACCTTTATCCCAGATGTCAGGCGGTTATGCTGAGGCGCTCCAGGGGAAGTGACATTGCAGCTGCCTGCGGTCAGCTTGGACCTGGTGCACGAAACGATTAACCGGAGGCTTTCCTCCGGGTCAGAAAGCTATTGACGCACTTATCTGAAGACCTGACAGATCTTTTCCCGTTTCTCCGCCCAGCGCGGAACCAGCACTTACCCATTCAGGAGTAACAACGATATCGATCGAGGTTGACTCTCCAAGATGTACGCGCGCACCCAGTTCAGCTCCGATAATGCCGGCTCCGGTACTGGTTTTATCCTGGTTATCTTCAGGGCTGTCCCAGAGAAGCATTCCACCGCCGTATATCCCAAGCAGTGGTTCGATTCCACGGGGGCCTGCATATCTTCGATAAAATGGGTACATCCTATAGCCGACTGTCAGCGGCAGGCCGGTTACTGAACCCCAGTTATCACTGTCTGTGCCTGCACTCAGGTAGGAAGCCTCAATGATGAAACAGTTTCCAAGTGATGGAGGGATCTGCAGTGAAACGATTATTGCAGGTCCGGGCGTCAGCCCTGCATCTGAATCGAAAAGGGCAGGCATCCAGACTCCCCCGCCGATTGAAATTTCAAGATCACTTCTTTCCGATGCAGCTGCCATAGCTGTCAGCAGGGCCAGGAACAGGATGGTAGTTCTCATAGTACTCTCCTTACTAAATCAATAGAGATGAACAAAGTATACAAAATGTTTAAAGTAATGACCTGACACTATGATTCGATCCCGATGCGGGCCTGCAGGTTCTCCGTTGCATAGTAGTGTTTTATTTCCCTCATTTCTGTAACGAGATCAGCCGCTTCGATAAAACTCTCCGGAGCATAACGCCCTGTCAGCACAAGCTCTACATTGTCCGGTCGCTGCAGAATCAAATGCATTACATCATTCTCGCTTAGAAGCCCCATATGAACTGTTACGTTCAGTTCGTCCGCAATAACAAGATCGTAACTCCCCGAGAGGATTGCGGTTCTAATCCTCTGAAGGCCAGTTGAGGCGGACTTCATATCCTCCTCGGAAGGCTCTTCCCCCTTGCATATAAGCTTTGGAGTGCCGTACTGTTCCATTGTGATCAAACCTGGGAAATGCTCAGGCAGGCAGAGCTCCGAGTAATCCTGTCCCTTCATGAACTGCCCGAAGTAAACCTTCATGCCCGCGCAAGCGGCTCGCACAGCCAGACCAAGGGCTGCCGTGGTCTTACCCTTGCCGTTTCCCGTGTAGAGTTGAAATTTTCCTGTCATTGCTCCCTCCTGTACAAAGATATACCGGTTATTCCCTGTGGAAAAGAGGTAGTCAGCATATACTATCTTACTTTCCTCCTGCGGTTCCTCAAAGGTTATATTCAAACTTACGTTAATTCAAACCAGAGGATCAGCAAATTGAATCCATTCATCCGGGGCGACGTAAATCTCATCAGACAAGGAAAATACATTTACAGCGGTTCCCTGCTGTTTGCCGATATATCCGGTTTTACTGAACTGACCGAGAAGCTTGCGCTTCATGGCAAGAAAGGCACTGAAGATCTCACGGAGATCCTCAACCGGTACTTCCGGGCGATGTATGAGATAGTTCGTGAACACGGCGGCATAAATATATCCTCTGCCGGAGATTCCATGCTTGTGCGCTTTTCAGAAAACCATGACCCTTCTGCATGTGCCGGGCAGATGATGACTGAAATGGTGCATTTTGAAAACCTGGAAACAGATGCCGGTATCTGCAGGCTGGGCATAAAGATCATTCTGGGATACGGCTCATGGACAGAATTTATCATAGGGGATGAAAAGGGCGCTCATATATTCCTTGCCGGGGATATCATTGAGAAGATGGCCTCAGCGGAGGATGCAGCGGTCAGTGGAGAAACAGTGTCGGTTCGGTCAGAGGAGACTGTTGTCCTTGATAATTACAGTTTACCTGACTTGCCGGATACATCGTTCCATATCCCCGGTACTGAGAATCTACAGGGAGAACATCGATCAATTACTGCTCTGTTCGTCAATTTCACAGGATATGATGCAAAAGTGCCTCCCCACAGGCAGATCCAGGATCTCTATCTTGGTATTTCAGAAATCGCGCAGAGGAACGGCGGCATCGTTCAGATGGTTGATAATAACCTGGTGGGAGGCAGCAGGTTCTTTCTTCTCTTCGGTGCCCCCCGCTCGTACGGTTACGATCTCCTTCACGCTGTGCAGGCAAGCCTGGAAATTCTTAATTTCATATCGGACCAGAAGATTTTCAGTATCAGAATCGGAATAGAGGAAGGTTTTGCATTCGCAGGTGTAATAGGAGACTCATGGAGCAGAAAGTACACAGTCATAGGAGATGTGGTGAATACTGCAGCGGGGCTTGCAGACTCGGTTGAATCCGGTTCCATAGCCGTTTCGGACAACGTATTCAGAATGTCCCGCAGCAACTACAAGTACCTTGATATGAAAAGCATCATGCTGAAGGGTAAGGAAAATCCCGTTAAACGTTTCCTGCCGATTGAAAGGAGAATCGACCCGGGCGATAGATACCGCTTCGTCGGAAGAGACGAAGAGCTTTCCCGGATACTCTCAGCAATCACAAGTGAAAACTCGGTTATCGTTGTTGAAGGCGGAGCGGGTATAGGTAAAACGAGTTTGCTGAAAAAAATTTCGGAGCTGTTAAAAAAGAAGAATTATACTGTACTTTTGGGATCTTCACCGGAAAACAGCGAGACAAACGATATTTTTGCATCATTGATTGGAAACATATCCGGAATACTGGAGAGTGATCTGCGCAACACCAGAGGGAATAAACTGAGTGCTCTTATCAGAAAGCTGGATGACCCCGGAGGCAGGCTTTCAAAGCGGGAGGTTTTCCTGGGCAGAATGCTTTTCTCTCTTAACTATCCCGGTTCGCATTACGATGCTCTGCCACCGAAATTGAGAAGGGAGAATCTACTGGATGGTATCTGCGAGGTGATCAGATCATGCAGCAAACCATTGTGTGTAATTCTTGAAGATATTCACCATTCAACAGATATGGATATTCTAGCGGTAGAATATATTGCCAGGTATCTGCTTGAATACTCGGATGTGAATATATCCTTCGTCCTTTCAAAAAGACCTGACGAACGGGCACTCTTCAGCCGGGATGATATTCCTGTTCTAAGATTGCTTCTGGAAGGCCTGGAGAATTCGGCGTCCGATGAGCTGATGCTTGAAATACTCAATGGAACTCCTCTTGAGAATGCAATCGAGATCCTTATCAGGGAAAGAGCCAACGGAAATCCATTCTATCTCACACAATTTCTTCTATACCTCAAAGAGGAAGAGCTTATAGCCCGAAAAGAAAACTTCTGGGTCAGGACAGCACAGTACAGCGATGAAAAGCTGCCTGGTAATGTCTTCTCAATGATCATGGCGAGAATAGACAGGCTGGAAAAACGGGCTAAGGAATGTCTGAGGATCGGAAGCGTTGCGGGTTTCAGATTTGACGAGGAGATCGTAAGAAGAGTTCTAATGAGAAATGTTCATGAGAACCTCATGGATTGCACCGATGCAGGTCTTACATATCGTTCGAAGCTTAAGGATATGGAATTCGTTTTCTCTCATACGCTGATCAAAGATGTATCCTACGATTCCATTCTTAGGAAACGCAGGAAGGAAATCCATGGAGATATAGGTTCAATAATGGAGGAAATGTATCCTGACAGCCAGGAAGCCCTCTGCTCTTCTCTCTCCAGTCATTTCAGAATATCGGAGGAATTCGGAAAAGCCCTGAAATACAGCTATATGGCAGGGGAAAAGGCATGGTCTGAGTACAGGAATCAAAATGCCATACAGCACTTTCTGGACGTTGTCGATATTATTGAAAACCGCAGGATCAGCGCTTCGGACCAGCTTGCAGAATGCTGCAGATACCTCGGAAAGATCCATGATAGAATGGGCAATTATGACGAGGCTCTGAAATATTACGAGAAAGCTCTGGACAAATCCATTGATATTGAACTGACAGGTGATGTCTCGTTGGCTATTGCTGACATACACTACACCCGCGGAGAAGTTGACAGGTCAATAGCTTTGCTCGACAATACCGAAAAGATTCTTCTGGGAGACCACGAAGAACACGACGTTCTTTCTATCCGGATCGAGTGCTTCAGAGCATGGGTTTACTGCGTCATGGGCAAAAACGAACTCGCCATGATAAAAGCTCTGAAGGCGGTGGATCTTGCTGCAGATCTGCGTGATCTTGATGAAACTGTGTCGGCCCGTCAGCGAGGCTTCTCTTACAATACCATCGCTACTGTCCACTGGGCCAATGGGGATTATACGGAAGCACGGGAGTTCTATCTAAGAGCTCTTAAAATAGCTCAGAAATACCATATGAAGAGGGAGATCGCAGTTACCTATGGCAATATCGGACTTGTTTCCAGCAAACTTGGTGAGTTTGCTGAGGCGATTGAATCCCTGAACAAACAGCTGACCGTATCAAAAGAGATCGGTGACAAGTTGATAGTCATGTCTTCCTACGGAGAGCTATCCAAGGTTTGCAGCTCTACTGGGTTATTTACCAAGGCTCTTGAAAACGCGGAGAAGTACAGGCATCAGGCTGAGGAGCTTCCAGCTGTTCATGATATGCTATTAGCGTACAACCAGCTCGGAGGCCTCTATCTTGCAATGGACAGATCAGATAAAGCCAGGGAACTTTGTGATACAGCACTGGAGCTTTCGGTAAGATCATCGTATGAACGCGAGGAAGCATATACGCTTACCCTCCTCGCTCTGGTTCTAATAGAGGAAGAGGACGAGTCAGCTGCTGAAAAAAGGCTCAGAGAAGCGGAAAAACTGGCGAGGAAGCTGCATGCAAAAAGCCTGCTTCTGGATGTGCTTGTTATTCTGTCAGACCTTCACCTGAAGAATGGCAGATCGGAAGGGATAAGGGCAATGATCGAAAAGGCAAGGGAGCTCGTCATTGAGATGGGTATAACTGCGGGAATTGCAAAGATCAGGCTGCTCTTAGGAAGACTCCATTTCCTGCTTGGCGAATATGAAGAGGGAAATATCGACTTTGATGAAGCTTTAGAGATTTTTGAGAGATACGGCATGAAACCCGCTCTGGCGGATGCATTGGCAGCATACTGCGATGCTCTGGATATGAGAAAGAAAATTTCCTCTGAAGAGAAGGAAAAGCGAAAGAACAGATTTTCCAAAGCCCGGGAGCTGGAGAAAAAGATGGGTATCCCTATTCGGAGGCGCAGTGCGCTTCTTCAGATTATCTAACCTCATGAAGAACATTATTCAAGAAGACACTGTTTCCATATCGGATAAACAGCTTACAAGAAGAGAATTTCTCAGGGCAACTGCCTCCATCGGGGGGCTTCTATTCCTGAATCTGTGGGGTTCAGGGTTCGCCTCGACTTTCGGCAGACTTTCAGATCAGAGCTGTTCCGGACAGGTTCTCCGGGATGGGGGACTTCTTTTTCTGCCGGATCACGGAACGATGTTTGTTGCATCGGATTTCCATACACGATATGCGGACTTCCAGATGTGGCTTGAGCGCACCCGGATTGTTGAAAGACTGAGGAATGGGGATGATGTCTACGGCCTTATCGTGGGCGATGTAGTGGACAGGAAGCCCGGAGATATCCATGCGGAGGATGACGGTGACACAAGAATAATAGAACGAATAAGGGAAATCCAGAACAATCTTGATGAACAGGGTGAGCGCTTCTTGTACATTCAGGGTAACCATGAGAACAGATGTGTAAGTATTTACGAGAAACTTGTAACAGATGAAGCAATGACAGCATCAAATCAGCAGCAGGTTGTGAAAAACCTGTTCAGCGGTGATCGCGGATCGTACTACCAGCAATTCAATTTTGTAAGCAGAATGAACGATGACAGGTACCGCTATCTTAAAGACTTACCAGTAGCTGTTATAACGGATAATGGCATAGTCGGCATTCACGCGGGTCCTTCCGGATCACTTAGTTCCCCGAAGGATATAATCGATCTGAACGAAACCGTTGTTCAGGAAATTCTGTGGAGCAGACCGATAGAAGTAAGAAAGGACGGGTACGATACCAGCGACCTTTCAACCTTTCTTCATCGTATGAACGGTTCGAGCCTTCTCGTGTCCGGTCATACACCACTGAGGTATCTGCCTGAAGAGTTCATTCGGGATAACGTTGGAGAGTACGGAGAGCAGCAGATCATTCTGGCAACAAGCTACGGCTCCGAACCCGCAGGGAAATCATTTCTGGTTCTTGATCTGAAAACAGTTTACGAAAACACATCTGAACTCAGAGCAGGCGAGGAGATCAGACTTTTAGAATCACAGCTGGCGCATATCACCCGCACACAACCACTAATGAGTTCTCAAAGTCATAGATTATCAGCAGGTTCACCTCTGCATCAGGTCTAGTATCGCTCCAGATACCTTTCGATCTCCCAGTGATGGATAACCTTGATGTATTCTTCCCATTCCCTTCTCTTGTTGAACATGAAATGCTTGTAAATATGCTCACCAAGTGCCTCTATGATCACATCGTCCTTCTCCAGATAATTTAGAGCTTCAAAGAGGCTGGAAGGAAGATGAGATATTTTTCTCCTGCTCTTCTCCCGTTTGCTCATCTTGAATATGTTCTCATTTACAGGCCTGCCGCAGTCCATTCCTTTTTCAATTCCATCCAGACCAGAAGCCAGAAGCACGGTAAGTGCCAGGTACGGATTACATGATGGGTCCGGTACCCTCACTTCACACCTTGCCTCGACTCCCTTTCTCGCCGGTACTCGTATCAGTGGAGAACGGTTCTTCTCAGACCAGGCAACGTTTATCGGAGCCTCGTAACCGGGTACCAGCCTTTTGTACGAATTAACAAGAGGATTGGTAACAGCCACAAACGCCCTCGCATGTTGAAGGAGACCGGCAATGAAACCTCTGGCACAGGACGACAGGCCGTCCTCACCTTCCGGATCATTAAAAGCATTATCTCCCGAAAGTGTGAACAGTGACATATTCATGTGCATTCCCGATCCGTTAACGTCGGAAAGCGGTTTGGGCATGAATGTTGCGTGAAGCCCGTGGAAAAGGGCTACCTTCTTAACCACAAATCTGAATGTAACTATATTGTCGGCTGTCTTCACTGCGTCCGCATATTTGAAATCGATCTCATGCTGCCCTGGAGCAACTTCATGATGCGCAGCCTCAACTTCGTATCCCATTGATTCGAGCACCATGGCAACATCCCGCCTTGCTTCCTCTCCCCTGTCCACAGGTGAGAGATCGAAATAACTTCCCTTATCGTGCGTTTCAGTGACAGGGTTACCTGAAGCATCCACATGAAAGAGAAAAAATTCCGCTTCAGGGCCAGCCATTACACTGTAACCCATTTTCCTTGCCCGTTCAATCTGCCTTATAAGGAGTGTACGGGGGCAACCGGGGAAAGGGCTGCCGTCAGGATTCGCCACGTCACAGACCAATCGGCCTACCCTCCCGTGTTCGGTAACCCATGGAAACACAGCAAATGTTTTGAGATCGGGTATGAGTACCATGTCCGACTCTTCAATTCTCGTAAAACCCTCGATTGAAGAACCATCGAACATCACCTGCCCATCAAGTGCTTTCACGAACTGGCTTTCAGGTACTTCAACATTCTTGATGATACCGTCGATGTCTGTGAACTGAAGGCGAAGAAAATGAACGTTATGCTCTTCGCACCTGGCAAGGATTGATTTCACTAAATCCGACATATGCAGCCTACTTTCTTATCAATTTACATAAATAGGTAGCTGTACTCGTGAATATTAACTTGATAGTTGCATTTCGATTACGAAATATAGTCAATTAGGCATTATTCGTAAATGTGGAAAAAGTAAAAGAATTGGGGTCAAGAATGGGGGCCGGGCCTAACATCTGAACATTTTGTCTGTTTAAATAAGAATCGGGTCTAATATCTGAACATAATGTTTAGATGTTAGGCCCGACCCCTTTTGTTAACTTCTGGGGCATTCAC
>Ga0164313_10001432_pt1 | contig 21075 bp, 22 predicted proteins | sample GuaBasSedimGuay4_FD_113735 | JGI IMG/M metagenome (GOLD analysis project Ga0164313, IMG submission 113735) | Subseafloor sediment microbial communities from Guaymas Basin, Gulf of California, Mexico - Guay4, Core 4569-4, 0-3 cm | ecosystem: Environmental > Aquatic > Marine > Hydrothermal vents... | reverse complement strand
TATTCTCTTCGTTAGTGTATTCAATTTCAACAAGTGGACTATCTGATGTAGAATCTCCTTCGGGAAAAAAATTTGTCACTTTTGCCTGAATATACTCTACTCCCCATTTTTTGTACAGTGGAGCTAGCTCAAACCGAACCTCTTCGACAGACATCCGACCAACGCCTACCCAAATATTTGAAGGTATCCAGTTATAATACCGGTTGGGTGTAATTACAATTATTTGGTCCTTCTTGCCTAGATATTTCTGTAAATAAGATGTGGCAGTATGCCCTGATATGCCGGCACCTAAAACAACTACACGTGCCATAATGAATATTATTTATTAAGGTTACGTACAATTTTACATATTTCAATAGCCAAAAAGGGTGATATTAATCACCTAAGAAGACGAAACGTATCCCTTACCTTAAGCTATAAATATAATAACTGCCTTTAAGAAGTTATCGCAGAGAGTAAATCATGCTGAGTAATGATGTGAACAGAATGATCTTTGCAACGAACCAAAACAGCTTTATTCTCTTTATCCAACATCGATGAAATAACATTTAGGGTTTCATCAATGGCTACAAATGGCATAGGGTTATCCATCACCATCTTTACTGGTTGGTCTTTTATAACAGGGTCATTTATCAGTAGGTGCAGCAGTCTGCTCGATACAAGGCTTCCTACAAAATTCTCGCCGGCTGTAACAGGTAGCTGGTCAATTCCTTCCTTACTCAAGATATTTATTGCATTCCCAACTGTCATTTCGTGATCAATTGTTAAGAGCTTATCCTCTCCGTTTCTACCGTTAACGATGCTTCTAGCTGTTGCAAACTCATGGGCATCTAAAAATCCATGGTCCTGCATCCAATCATCATTAAAAACTTTTCCCAGATAACGGGTGCCATGATCATGTAGCACAATTACCATCAGATCATCCTGCTTAAGGTTTTCTCTGGCGTACTCTAAGGCACCATGTACTGCAGAGCCAGCAGACCAGCCAACAAACAGCCCTTCTTCCTTAGCCAATCTCCTGGTCATAATTGCGCCATCCTTATCTGTCACCTTCACAAACTGATCTATTACATCAAAGTCAACATTCTTGGGAAGGATATCTTCTCCTATTCCCTCAGTCAGATAAGAATAAATCTCTTTTTCATCAAATATTCCGGTCTCCTTGTATTTCTTAAAAACCGATCCATAAGAATCTATACCCAAGGTGAAAACATCCTGGTTCTGCTCTTTCAAATATTTGCTTACACCACTTACTGTTCCACCTGTTCCAACACCTACGGCATAATGGGTAATCTTACCATCTGTTTGCTGCCAAATTTCAGGGCCGGTTGTCTCATAATGTGCTAGCGCATTACCCGGATTATCATACTGATTAACAAAAATCGAATTTGGGGTGTTCTCATGAATTTTTCTGGCAACCGAATAATAAGAACGAGGATCCTCAGGCTCCACGTTTGTAGGACAAACATGCACTTCGGCACCCATTGCTTTTAGTGCATCAATCTTTTCTTTCGATTGTTTATCGGCAAGAGTAAAAACTGTTTTATACCCCCTGATGCAGGCTACTATGGCCAGACCCATGCCAGTATTCCCGGATGTACATTCGATTATTGTACCACCAGGCTTAAGTTCACCAGATTCTTCCGCCATTTCAACCATTTTCAAGGCCATGCGATCTTTAATAGAATGGCCGGGGTTGAAATACTCTACTTTTACGAGTATTGTACCTTCAATACCTTCATTGAGCTTATTTAGCTTTACTAATGGCGTATTGCCAATTGTTTCAAGAATCGAATTATAATACATATAGCTGTTGTTTTACTACAATATCTACATCATTGGCAGATAAGGAAAGTTCAAAGTTAGTCAGAATTATGAAGCTGAGTTAGCAAGAAGGTATAAAATAGCCATTCGAATGGCCACACCATTTTCTACTTGATCAAGAATTATCGCATGATCTGAATCTGCAACGTCACTATTAATTTCCACGCCCCTGTTAATTGGGCCAGGATGCATAATGGTTATTTCCTTTTTGAGGTTATCAAGCCTGTTTTTATTTATACCGTAATACAATGAATACTCTCTAAGCGATGGAAAATACTTAATCTGCTGACGCTCTAACTGAATACGTAGCACATTTGCTACATCGCACCATTCAAGGGCCTTTTGAACATCAAGTTCAACCTTTACTCCTAATGCTTCGATGTGTTTGGGCAATAAAGTTATTGGCCCACATACCATTACTTCCGCACCTAACTTCTGCAAAGCAAATATGTCAGATATTGCTACCCTGGAGTGCATTATATCTCCTATTATGGCTACTTTTTTGCCGGCAACCTCTCCCAGCCTCTCCCTAATTGAAAATGTATCCAGTAAAGCTTGCGTTGGATGCTCATGAGTGCCATCGCCGGCATTAATAATATTTGCATCAACATGTCTGGCTAAAAAATGAGGTGCACCGGGACTTGCATGCCTCACGACAATCATATCCACCTTCATGGCCAGAATATTATTTACTGTATCCAGAAGGGTTTCTCCTTTTTTTACTGAGCTTGAGGAAGCTGAGAAGTTTATTACATCTGCAGAAAGTCTTTTTTCTGCCAGTTCGAAAGAAAGCCTGGTACGGGTAGAATTCTCAAAGAAAACATTGGCAATAGTAATATCGCGCAGAGAAGGAACCTTTTTAATCGGTCGGTTAATTACTTCTTTAAAATTATCGGCAGTTTGAAAAATAAGATTAATGTCATCGGCAGTGATGTTTTTTATTCCGAGTAGATGCTTTTGACTTAACGGCATTATTCTTCTTCGTTTACTAACCACACTTTATTTTTCTTGCCTTCACCAATTTCCACCAAAACCTTTTGTGTTTCTATCGTGTTCACATCTTTGCCGATATAATCCGGAGAAATAGGTAAATCTCGCGTATACTTTCTATTAATTAACACCATCAATTCAACCTTGTTCGGACGGCCATAAGCCATCATAGCATCTAATGCTGCTCTTACCGATCTGCCGGTGAACAATACATCATCTACTAAGATTACTTCTTTCTCCTCAATTATAAAGTCGATGTTAGTTGCATTGGCTGAAGAGGGCGTATCTCTACGCCTAAAGTCATCTCTGTAAAAAGTAGTGTCAAGATAACCGTAAGGGATATCCTTTTTAATTAATTTTTTCAGGTGATCTACTAGAAGATCTGAAAAATGCACTCCTCTAGGCTGTAGCCCAAGAATTACTGTGTTTGAGAAGTCGCTGTGATTTTCAATTAATTGCTGGCAAAGACGGTCTACCGTAATCGAAAGAAGCTCGGCATTCAGTATAAGTCTTTTTTGCATGGCAGTTCTGCGTGCAAATATAAGAAAGAAAAATAATCTTGATTGGACAAGGGTAAGAAAAAAGTAAGTTCGGCTATGGGGATTGACTCATCCACCCTCGGTAAACGAGTTGATCTGCAAGGGGGTGGCCTCTCAAAGCAAGCCATAAAGATTTACTCTTTGTGGCAAGCCCACCAGCCTCTGGCTGGATTGGCTTTTTTTATACAACTCGCTTAGAACCAAGGTTCACGCGAGATGGTATAAAAAAAGCCCCCGCGAAATCGCGGGGGCTTGCTTTGAGGCGTTGAGCGGATTCGAACCGCTGTAGAAGGTTTTGCAGACCTCTGCCTAGCCACTCGGCCACAACGCCATATTCTTAACTATTTCTAACTTTGCCTAGTCCCGATGCATCGGGACCACAACGCCATTCCACAACAAAAGTAGAACAGGGAAGCTTTACTTCCCCGTTCATCTCTTATTATTTCTCTTCTTCAGAGTCATCCGATTCCTCAGAAGCTGTAGGCTCTTCAGCCTTCTCTTCTTTAGCATCATCTTTTTTCGCTTTGGCCTTGGCAGCAGGCTTAGCTTTCGCAGCCGCCTTTTTTGCCGGCTTCTTCTCCTCTTTCTCCTCTACTACCTCCTCAACAACTTCAGCAACAGGAGCTTCTTCTACAGCTACTTCTTCTTTCTTAGCCTTCGCCGCTGCTGGTTTAGCTTTAGCAGCTGCCTTTTTAGCAGGAGCATCGTCCATCTGATCTTTCAGATTAGATAGTGCCTCGAAATCCCCTAAACTAGAAGTTGCCTCCTGGTTTTTAACATTCGATTTTTTAGGAGCTCTCTTCTTAGGCTTCTCTTCTTCCTTAAATGTAGCAGTATGCGAAAGTAAAATTCGCTTATCTCCTTTAGAGAATTCTATTACTCTAAAATCAAGTGTCTCACCTACTTCTGCTTTACCATCATCCTCTTTAACAAGGTTTCGAGTTGTACAGAACCCTTCAATACCATAAGGTAGTTCAAGTGTAGCACCTTTATCATTTTTATTTATAATCGTACACTTATGTACAGAACCAGGCTCAAATACAGTTTCGAAAGTATCCCATGGATTCTCCTCTAATTGCTTATGACCAAGTGCAAGTCTTCTGTTTTCAATATCTAACTCAAGAACCTGGATAGCCAATTCTTCACCTACTGCAACAAATTCAGATGGGTGCTTAATTTTCTTAGTCCATGACAAGTCAGAAACGTGAACGAGACCATCAATACCTTCTTCCAGCTCTATAAATAAACCGAAGTTGGTAAGGTTACGCACTACTCCTTTATGCTCAGTACCTATAGCATACTTCTTAACTACATCTGCTTTAGTCCAAGGATCTTCAGAAAGTTGCTTAATACCAAGAGACATTTTACGCTCTTCACGATCGATAGTGAGAACGACAGCCTCCAACTTAGCTCCTACTTCAAGGAAATCTGATGGATTTCGTAAATGTTGTGACCACGACATCTCAGAAACGTGAATTAACCCTTCAACACCAGATTGTATTTCAAGGAATGCACCATAATCAGCAACATTAACAATTACACCTTTAATCTTAGTCCCTATCTCAATAGTTTCTGGTAAAGAGTCCCAAGGGTGCTCTGTAAGTTGCTTCATGCCTAATGAAATACGTTTCTTGTCTTCATCGAAGTCAAGAACAACAACCTTAACAGTCTCATCAAGATTAAGTACATCTTCAGGGTGGTTAATTCTACCCCAGGAAATATCTGTGATATGTAGTAAGCCATCAACACCTCCAAGGTCTATAAATACACCAAAAGTTGTCATATTCTTAATAACACCTTCAAGTACCTGACCTTTTTCAAGGTTAGTTAATATTTCAGTACGTTGTGCTTCAAGATCTTTCTCAATCAATACTTTGTGAGAAACAACAACATTATCATTTGTATAATTGATTTTCACAACCTTAACCTCCATAGACTTGCCAACGAAAATGTCGAAGTCCCTGATAGGCTTAACGTCAATTTGTGAACCAGGTAAGAATGCTTCAACGCCGAAGATGTCAACTATAAGTCCACCTTTAGTTCTGCGCTTAACCATACTTTCAATTACTTTATCGTCAGCTTCAGATTCCTTAATATGCTCCCAGGCACTAACTATCTTAGCCTTTCTACGTGATAAAACAAGTTGCCCCTGAGCATTTTCCTGCTCCTCAATATAAACTTCAACTTCATCACCTGGTTTCATGTCAGGTAAATCTCGAAATTCCGAAGCTGATACAAGACCATCAGATTTAAAGCCAATGTTCAAGATAACGTCTCGGGCACTCATACTTACAACTGTGGCTTTTACTACCTCGCCTTCAGTAATGGTATTAAGTGTTCCGTCGTATAAATTCTCCAGGTCTTCAATCTCTTTCTTAGAATAGCCCTCACCAAATCCTTTGGTATCAATGGCATCCCAATCAAAGTCTTCATCCTTTTCTACCTTATTTTCTTTCTTTGCCTTCTTAGGAGTCTCCTTAACAATAGCATTTTCATCTACTGCTTCGAATGGATCCTCTTCAACAGGTGCTTCTTCTGCCACCTTAGCAACAGGTTTACTTGCCTCTTCAACAGGTGCTTCTTCTGCCACCTCAGCAACAGGTTTACTTGCCTCTTCAGCAGGTGCTTCTTCTGCCACCTCAGCAGCAGGCTCACTTGCCTCTTCAGCTGGAGCTTCTTCAACAGGTGCCTCTTCTTTCTTATCAGCTTTCTTCGCTGACGTAGCTTCTTTTTTAGGTTTCACGACTTCCGTCGCTTCCTCTACAACTTTGGTTTCTACCGCTTCAGCAGCAGGCTCTTCTACTTTATCAGCAGCCTTTTTGCTTTCTTTTTTAGATGTTGTAGTGGTTGTTTCTTCGGCTGCAACAGCCTCTTCTTTAGGAGTGTCAATTGTTTCCTCCTTGGGTTTTTGAGCTTCACTCATAATTTTAACGACTCATCTTCAATTACTTAACCTAAGAGTCAAAGGTCATTTTAGTTTAAAATATATGCCAATCGGCACCCATCCACGCTGAATGGAGTGCAAAAGTAGCAAAAAGTACCAACAAATGAAATAGTGAGTGTATTAAAGCTTAGGGTTTTGTTTGTAACGGTTGCTGTCACGGATTGTCTTCTTTTCTAAATTTTCTGTAAAGGCCTGAGTAAGATTAACGCCGGTCTGGTTAGCCAGGCAAAGTACAACCCATAATATATCTGATAACTCATCGCCAATATTATCCGATTCCCCATCTTTAAAAGACTGGTCACCATATTTTCTGGCCATTAATCGTGCAAGTTCACCCACTTCTTCTGTTAGGATCACCATATTAGTAAGCTCACTAAAGTACCTCACACCATACTCCTTTATCCAGTCGTCTACTTGTACCTGGGCGTCATCTAATGTCATTACTCTTTATTCTTTGTGTCAATTATTATTGTAACAGGGCCATCATTCACCAGAGAAACCTTCATGTCAGCGCCAAATTTTCCTGTCTTCGCCGGCTTACCCGTTCTTCGCGAAACTGCTATAATAAAACTCTCGTATAGCGGTATGGCTATATCCGGTTTCGCTGCTTTAATATATGATGGCCGATTTCCTTTTTTTGTATTGGCATGTAATGTAAATTGGCTGATTACCATTAATTCCCCACCAGTATCCTCTACACTAAGATTCATTACACCCTCGCTATCATTAAAAATCCTCAATCCGGCAATTTTATTCACTAACCAATCTATATCTTCTTTACTGTCGGCATCCTCAATTCCTAATAACAACAGCAATCCTTCGTCAATTGCATTATGTATTGCCCCTTCAATTTTAACCTCCGCTTCTGATACTCGTTGAACAACAACTTTCATCCCTAGTATTTTTGCAATTTCCCGGACAAATGTATGGTAGTACCTGAGCCCGTTTCCTTTGAAAAGTATGCCATCGCCCTGGCTACTTTAATACTTTCAATAGCCTTATAATCTTTAAGTGGTCCCGCAAACAGAAAGCCAAACAGTTTCACGCCGGCTTTACCCAAGTCCTCTGCGAACCTGGATTCGCCCCGAGCACCAAGAAGCAGGGATGGGCGAAAGATATCTAAACGATGGTAGCCTAAATTACTAATGGCTTTTTCTACCTCCCCTTTGACCTTATTATAAAAAATATTAGACTTAGCATCTGCCCCCAATGAAGAAACAAGGGAGAATTGCTTGGCACCTTTATTTAAACAATAGTTTGCCAGGCTTACCGGATACTGAAAATCAACAAGTCTAAATTTTTCTTTAGATCCCGCTTTCTTCATCGTGGTTCCTAAACAACAAAATACATCATCTATATCCTGCTCTTCGATGTCTATATTATTAAAGTCTATATTATGTTGAATCAGTTTTGGATGGTGAATATCCAGATTTCTTCTACCTAACGCTACTATTTTACCATAATCATCACTCTCCAACAGGAGGTTCAGTAATTGGGAACCAATTAATCCGGAATAGCCGGCTATGACAGCGGTTTTCATTTTTTATTTCCTTCCCATAACAGGAAGTCTTCAATATCTTGTTGAAAAGCTCCGGTTAGTAACATAATTACTGTGAAATCATCCAGGAATCCTGTAAAAGGAATAAAGTCAGGTATTAGGTCTACCGGCATTAAAAAGTATATAACGCCTCCTACCAAAGCCAATAGTGATTTCCATGGCATTTCACGGTAGCTGCCATTCGCATAGGCTTTAATAATTCTAATAATTATCCGCAGGTTAACGGCAAGTCTGCTGATTTTTGAATCCTCAAAGTTGATATTATGAAGTTTATCCTTCGAAGAAGCTACTAAATCATTCATCCGCTCCTTATCACCAATTATGCTGGAGGCCTTCTCCTTTGCCAGTTGAAAGAACTTGTTATCCGAAAGTTTCGACTTTCTCATTGAGAATAAATATAGCTAAAATTTAGTAAGATTCAGATATCTCTTTCTTTAAAGACTTCAAAGCATGATCTATTGGGTCAATATCTTTATTCATCAAAAATTCGAATAAAACTTTCGCAAGATCTAATGATGTTGCTTCATCAGCAAGCCCTTGAGAAGACGCATTAATAGCTGTTATCAGATCCTCTTTTGCAGTCTTTATCTCTTCCCATACCTCTTCACTCATATATACTTGTTGTGAGACATTATGGTTGTATTCATCACGAATCTCTTTAAGTAACATCTGATGAAATATTCTCGCATCTAGCTCAGGCTGATTTATTCTTATAACAAGATTATTGGGCGATATCCTTTCCAAAAACAAACTCATCCTCTCATAAGCCTGAAGTCTGATAGGCAGAGTGATAGCAATATTTTTCTGGCGAATTTCCATTTCTTTTTCTGTCAGCTGCTTGGCTATTGTCACTTTTACGCCCAAGTACATCGCATAGAGCACAAGTCCTGCTGGCAATAAAATTTTTCCGAATTCAATAAGGGTATCCATAGGTTAAGAATTTAAACAAATATGAGTCATACAAATTAAATAGTCAACATTAGCTACTGAAAGCTGTTTAATTAACACTCGTATAATTTTATAATGCCTATTTTTGAAAACGGAACAAAATCAGGATAAACTATTCCAAAATGTTACTAAAGCCTGTTTCTATTACTACAACTGCGATTGCAGCCATCAAAGAAATAATGAGCTCAAAGGAAATACCCGATGATTACGGCCTTAGAATTGGTCTTGAAAATATGGGAGCATCTTGCGGTTCTACACAATATGTTCTTGGTTTTGACAAAAAAGCAGACAACGATCTTGCTTATGAAGTAGATGAGGTCCCGGTGTATATAAAGAAATCCGAGGTTCTTCATGTTACAGGCTTAAAGCTAGACCATATAACGAAAGGTGAAGTAAGTGGATTTTCGTTTGAAAAAGAAGATAACTAGATCTCTTTACTAATAGTTACCCTCGTTGCTTTGCATTTACCCTTTATTGGTGGGTTAAGCTTTTCTATGGCAACGGTTATCGCTTTAATCTCAGCATACCTTGCAACCACCTGATCCAGTATCCTGCCCACCACATGCTCCAGTAATTTTGATGGAGTTTGCATCTCAATGGCTATAAGCTCGTAAAGTGCCTCATAGTCTATTGTCCCGGCAAGGTCGTCATTTTGCACAGCCTTTTCAAAATCACCTTCTACACATAGATCAATTAAGAAATCATTTCCGCTCTTTTGCTCTTCGGAATAAACCCCATGATAGGCAAAAAATTCCAGCCCCTTGAGTTCTATTTTAACCATCTACTTAATTTGATCAAAGAACGAAGACTCGTCCGCACCTTCATCTACATTGGCAGACTCTTCCTCCTCTTCAACTACAGGCTCTTCAGTCTCAGGCTCATCAGTAATAACTATTTCTTCTGGTGGTTCTTCATTTAAAGGTTCTGGTTCTGCCTCTATTTGAACCTGCTTCCAGGCTTTCATCTCTAGCTCATCACGAACCGCTTTCGCTTCAGCCTTAACATCTACTTTTTTAGCATTAGCATCAATCTTATCAACTCTCTTTAGGGTATCGTTAGATATATTGCGTAATTCTGAAATAATTATGTCACGAAGATTTTCTAACCCTTTATATTCCATGGTTAAGGCCTGAATGTCGCCCTCCATTTTATCTAATATCTGGCGAGCGCGTACGTCTGCTTCTTCAATAGTAGCCCGGGCTCTGGATTTTGCTTCGTTTAAAAGGCCATCAGCGTTCATCTGAGTTTCTCTTAAATGAAGTTCCGCAGTTTTTGTTGCCTGATCAATCATATTAGCCCCGGTATCTTCTGCAGTTTTTAATGTTTTAAATAGGGAGTTTTCAACTTCACGAAGTTGTTTAATCTCATTTTCGGCACTTTGAAATTTGATTTTTATCTCTTTTAGCTGATCCTGAACATGCTCCCACTCCTGCGATAGTGAAACTAAAAACGCATTTACATCGTCCCTATCATACCCACGCATTTTCTTCTCAAATGTCTTCTGCCTAATTTCTAATGGAGTGATTTTCATTACTTAATCGGTCTTTCGTCAATCTGTATTATCAAACTAAATAAAATTTCCCCACAAGTTACAAAAAGTTTATCTCCAATACTTTTTGGACACCTCTCTTTATTTGCTTGTTAAAAATTTATCTTAGCAAAAGTAAACTCATTCCAATTAAAAATATAATAAAGAATGCCATTACAACATGTAATCCATATAAACCCTCATGCCATTATTGGTGTATGGCATTTAACAGAAGAAGAGGCCTTTTTTGCACGCGCCATAAACAAGCTAGTACCAGACAGTAGTCCACTTGACTCAATATCTCATACCAAAAGGAGGACTGAGTGGCTCGCAGGACGATACCTGGTAATGGAGCTGGCTGAAAGGATGTACCTGCCTTTTAATGGAATATGGACAGATGAATATAATAAGCCCCACCTTGTTACTGATGTGGCGACAATCTCGTTATCGCATGCCACACCTTATGTAGTAGCTATTTTAAATACTAAATCACCTTGCGGGATAGACGTTGAAAGGATTCGCAAGAAGTTGAGACCTCTTGCACCAAAATTTTTAAATAAAAATGAACTCTCAGCAGCAGAAGATGATTTAACCAACTTAGCCATTTTGTGGGGTGCCAAGGAGGCTTTGTATAAGTTACATGGTAGAAAAAGCTTGATATTTAAGGAGAACCTGGCAATTGAGGAGTTTGAATTTAAGGATCCATTTGGCTCTTGCACAGGCTTATTGGATATAGGCAATGACCATGAAAAATATAACATTAAGGCAGGTAAATTCGATAATTACGTATTGGTCTATACTGAATAATCGTTGTCTCGCAGGACACCTTAAATGATCAATAATTAAATATGAAAGAATTAGCCATACTGTTTTTAGCCATTTTTTCTCATTTTATAGGGTTTTCGCAGGTCATAAAGGAATTTTCATTACCAGATGTTGTAGACGGATCAACTTTTTCTCTGTCAGAGGCCAAAGGGGAGAAGGCAATTGTATTAATATTTTATAGCAGCAAATGCGCTTATGGTGATTATTATCTAGACCGAATTTTCTCTCTCAAAAATGAATTTTCTTCTAAAGGCGTAAAATTTATCCTTATAAATTCAAACAGCAGCGACTTTGTTGCTGAAGAATCGATTGAAGAAATGAAAAAATTTGCTGTTAAACATAGCTTGAATATCCCCTACCTGGCTGATAAGGAGAAGCAGGTTAAAAATATGTTGAAGGCCACAAGAACGCCTGAGGTGTTTGTTCTTAAGCCTACGCAAGAAAAATTCAATGTCTTTTATAAGGGTGCTATTGATGACAACCCTCAATCTGCAAGTGATGTTAGTCACGCTTATTTGAAGGAGGCAATACTTATTTTGCTGAATAATAAAGCTCCCAAGTTGAACCAAACACGACCGGTTGGCTGTTTGATAAAATAAATTTAAAATAGAATAATATGTCTCAAATAATAACAAAGCATACAGGCGGCATGGCCTTCGACACCTTAATGGATGGCCACAAAGTAACTATAGATGCTGACTCTGATTTCGGCGGTGAAGATAATGGGCCAAAGCCGAAGCCACTAATTTTACTCTCACTTTCAGGTTGTACGGGAATGGATGTTGTGTCCTTGATGAACAAAATGAGGGTGGAGTACGCTGATTTTGAGGTTAAAGTTGATGCTGAGCTAACAGACGAACACCCTAAATATTATCATAAAATCCATCTTACATATTCACTTAAAACTAAGCCGGAACATCACGAAAAGATAAAAAAAGCGGTGAACTTGTCTCAAGAAAGATATTGTGGTGTAAGCTATATGCTCTCCAAATCATCTGAGCTTACACATGAAATAGATTTTCAGGAATTATAATTTCTTTATTCTATTAGCGCCAAAAGCTCCTTTACTTCATCAGCTTTAGCGTGATCGTCCAGTTTTTCGAAGGCGATCGATAAGTTTCGTAGAGATCGAATCACAATATCTGTGTGGCTACAAGGCTCATAAAATATTGGCCTGGGGGCAAGATTGATTTGTGTAATGTAACTGTCGATATCTTCACGAGAAAATATCAACCCTCGGTTAAAGGCATTTATATAAAACTGTTCATTTTCATCTTTATAGGTTAAGATGAACATATTTGGCAAATTTACGCCGTATACAGGCATTTCAAGCTTTTGGGCAATCAGAAGGTAAATTACACTTAGTGATATAGGATTGCCTTTTTTTGTTTCCATCACAATGTTAACCATTGAGTTGGCAGGCGAATGAAAGTTCCTTGTGTTTGCTCTAAACTTAAGTTTGCCAAAGAGAACACTGTTGATAAATTTTACTTTATCAAAGTGGTGAGCTTCGGGTTTGTGTTCCAGCCATACCTCATAATAAAGCTGCTCTAAATCTTGTTGTAATTTCTCAAGTGACAAATCCGGGTACTGATAGGTGGCCACAATCCACATTCCCTTTAGTAAATCATCTGATTCAGACTGTTTCCACTCAACCAACCTCTCTTTTAACAGTTCTATTTGCAGTTTGTGAATAATATCTTCCAGATATCCTTGCAAACTTGGATCGAAGGTATTTTCCCATTCTTCTTCTAAAAAAGGGATAGTATCAGTGCCTAATTCCAGAATTTTAATTTCAACTTCGTCTCTCAAAGAGTGGTCTTCCAATAGGGAAACCAATGCCTTTAGTTCCTTTTTATTCATTAACTGTTAGCTATCATTTTTCCCCAAATTTCTTTCAATAGTTTCGCTGCTAATGCACCTGTTATATCATTATTATCTCTCCGTGGATTGTATTCAATAATGTCTGCACCAATTATAGGTGATTTAATCTGCTGAATAACTTCAATTACCTGTCTCGACGTAAGCCCACCCGGCTCATGATGTGATACCCCCGGAGCAAAGGCAGGATCAAAGGCATCCATATCAAGTGATATGTATAATGGATTTTTAAATGTAGTCAGATTGTCCGTCTTAAGGTTTCTCATTTCACGGATATCTACATTATACTTTATTGCTTGTTCTTTTTGATGGGTGTTAAGTGTACGTATTCCTACCTGAACAAGGTTTTCTGCAAGCTTATCTTCCATTATCCTCGCAAACGGACAGGCATGAGAATATTTGTCTCCTTCGTATTCATCATATAAATCAGCATGGGCATCAAAATGCAAAATGTCAATTGCAGGATATAATTTTGCCACTGCCTTAACTACCGGATAAGTTATCGAGTGATCTCCTCCAAGTGTAAGTATGGGAATTCCCATCTCTAAATTATTGGTCGTGATTTTTTCAATATCAAAGTACTCATCAATACTAAAGTCTCCTTTATCATCATACGGGTGGGCGCTCAAATCAATACCTTCTTCAGTAAAAAAATTTGCCGAGCCATTATTTAAAATTGCACGAATAGCCTTTGGAGCATCTGCCGAACCGCTCAAGAACGATGATTTATCATCATATGAAATCCCCTGAAGTATAATTTTCTTTGTTAACATCCCTGCTATGTTTGGATTACACCAACATTAAAAGCCTCTGTGATTGGAGCATTATTTGCTGCCTCTATACCCATTGAAATTACTTTTCGAGATTCAAGCGGGTCAATTATGCCATCAACCCATATGCGTGCTGCTGCATAATAAGGACTTAATTGCTCATTATACTTATCGGTTATTTCTTTTAGGTGAGCAGACTTTTGATCTTCAGAAAGCTCTTCACCTTTAGATTTAGAGGCTGCAACTTTAATTTGCAAAAGAGTATTTGCTGCAGCTGAGCCACTCATTACCGCCATTTTTGCTGATGGCCACGAGTAAATAAGCCTGGGATCATAGGCTTTCCCGCACATTGCATAATTACCTGCTCCATAAGAGTTGCCAATGATGATGGTAAACTTTGGCACTACTGAATTGGCCATGGCATTAACCATCTTGGCACCATCTTTAATTATACCACCGTGCTCAGCTTTACTGCCAACCATAAAACCACTTACATCCTGCAAGAAGACAAGTGGAATTTTCCTCTGGTTACAATTCATTATAAAGCGGGCAGCTTTGTCGGCAGAGTCTGAATAAATAACTCCCCCCATTTGCATCTCACCGGTCTTAGATTTTACTGCCTGGCGTTGGTTGGCAATAATTCCAACAGCCCAGCCATCTATTCGAGCAGTACCACAAAGTAAGGTTTTCCCGTATAAGGCTTTATACTCTTGAAAATCACTATCATCCACCAGCCTCTTAATTACCTCAAGCATATTATAAGGCTTTACCGGGTCATTTGGCAGAATACCATATATATCTTCCTGGTTCAGTTTTGGCTGTTTCGACTTTTCTCTATTAAACCCGGCTTTAGGTACATCTCCTACCTTTGAAAAAATATCTTTGATATAATCAAGGCAGGCCTCGTCAGATTCAAACTTATTATCTGTCACACCAGATATCTCACAATGTGTTGTTGCCCCTCCCAATGTTTCATTATCAATCATTTCGCCAATTGCCGACTTCACTAAATATGAGCCTGCCAGAAAGATTGATCCTGTCTTATCAACAATCATCGCTTCATCCGACATAATTGGCAGGTATGCACCACCTGCTACACATGAACCCATAATTGCTGCTACCTGAATAATGCCCATGGACGACATCTTAGCATTATTTCTAAATTGTCTGCCAAAGTGCTCTTTGTCGGGAAAAATCTTATCCTGCATTGGCAGAAAAACTCCCGCAGAATCAACTAAGTATATTATTGGGAGCCTGTTTTCCATAGCGATTTCCTGGGCTCGCATATTCTTTTTGGCAGTAATAGGAAACCATGCTCCGGCTTTCACTGTAGCATCATTAGCAACAATTACACATTGTCTACTGCTCACATAGCCTATGCCAACAACAGTTCCTCCTGATGGGCAGCCACCGACTTCCTCATACAGACCATCGCCGGCAAACAAGGCTACCTCTAAAAAATCAGTATTATTATCAATAAGATATTCTATTCGCTCCCTTGCAGTGAGTTTGCCTTTCTTATGTTGTGAAGCTATTTTTTCCTTGCCGCCGCCTAATTTTACCTTAAGAGTTTTCTTGCGTAATTCGGCTAGCTTTAAGCGGTTAAAATCTTCGTTCTTATTGAACTCGATGTCCATGATTTGGTGAGTCTCGTCATTCCTTCTGCTGCTTGGCAAGATCCTTTTCAATTTTCTTCTTGCTCTTGCCTAATGGGCCGAAGAAATGCTTTGGGTTTTCATTCATATGAAGAAGAAGTGAATCAAGATCAAGCATGGTCTTATTTAGGTTATTATAAAGAGAATCTTCATATAACAGTTTACCTAAAGATCCTTCTTTATTACTAAAAGCAGCAAGGGTTGCCGAGGCATCCTCCAACATGATGTTTAGTTTTTTTACAGTATTGGACAGCTCCAGACTATTCAGTGAGTCTGCCAAGAGACTAAATTTAGCTATCATTGGCTTTACCTCATCCATACTGGAGTTAAGTTTAATAGCCAAATCTTTATACGCTGTCACCGCCTCCTTAATCTCACTTCGGTTATCTTTTAAGGTATTGTTTAAAGATCTGGACGTAGCTGTAAAGCTTGCGAGGGCTTTTTTTAATTCATCACCACTACCCTGCAAGTTTTCTAAAAGAGCATTTAGGTTAGCTATAGTTACCGGTAAGTTATCTGTAATTGGTTGCGCACTGGATACCAACATCTCTGTAAGGCCCGGGTCAACACGAGAATATAGTGTATCAAGTGGTTCAATTGGCCTAAGAATATCACCAACCTCAACCACAATTGACACTTCACCTAAAAAGTTGGCATCTAGCTTGGCCACGGCCGAATCTCCCAAAATGATATCCCTGTCTATATCTAAGGCCACCAAAACTATATTGCCATTATTTTGTAACAACTTGATATCAGCAACTCTGCCTACATTAAAACCACTAATTGTTACAGGGTTTGACTTGGTTAAACCACCAACATCCTCATAAATTACATAATAACGGTTTGTACGAGAGAAGAATTCAATCCCTTTCAAGAAGTTAAATCCCATGTAGAACATGGCTATTGTACCAATAGCAAATAAGCCAACCTTAATTTCTTTTGAAAATTTCACCTACGCCGGGTTTTAGTTTCTGGAATCAATTTCTTTTTTGTAATCTCTAAAAGCCCTAAAAATAGCGGAAGCAAGATAGTCTTGCAACAATGGGTCGTTTAAATCCCTTTCTTCTTTTTTGTTCGACAAATAGCCCGTCTCTACCAAAACACTAGGCATAGAAGTGTCCCACAATACCCAAAATGGCGCCATTTTAACCCCTCTGCTATGTCTGCCTGCTCTATTTTTAAATTGGTGCTCAATGTTGGCCGCCAGCATCAGGCTATTTTCCTGATACGCTGTTTGTTCTAATGATAATAGAATTAATGATTCCGGAGAGTTTGGATCAAAGCCCTGATATTGCTCCTCATAATTTTCTTCAAGAAAAATTACAGAGTTTTCCAACTTAGCTACCTCCAGATTTCTGGATGCCTTGCTCAGTCCCATCACATAAGTTTCTGTGCCCTTAACATCAGGATTAGGCGGAAATGCATTACAGTGAATTGAAATAAATAGATCTGCACCATTTTTATTAGCCAAATATGCTCTACCATGCAGTTCTACAAAAGTGTCATTATCGCGAGTATAGATTACTTCTACGTCTGATAAATTCTTTTCTATATAGTTACCCAGCTTAAGAGCAATCTTTAAAGCGAGATCTTTTTCTTTGGAAATAACGCCATGTGTACCCGGATCATGACCACCATGACCGGCATCAATGACGACTTTTTTTACACGAAAATTCCTTACTTCCAGAGTATGGAAAGAACTTAGCAAGATTATTGCTGTAAGGCTAAAGATGCCAATAATTCTCTTCATAAAGTGTACATTCAGCAGTATTGAAATACCTTTACGCAAATTTGTAAATTTTTTTGATAAATTGAAGATCAACCGCTATAAATTGAACCACAATTCTATACTCAATATTATAGTATTCACGCTATTTTTTGTAAATGTCATCAATTTTCAGACCAAAGCGCAGGTAACTGCCCCTAAAAAGGCAATAAGTGCCAGTAGCTTGCAATCTGCTGATACTATTCCGCAAACAATTAGAGAAGGAATAATTAATCCTCAAGACTCTTTAGGAGTCATTGCCGGAGATAGTAGCCTTATATCTTTTCCTGGGGATACGCTTGCACTCGACTCTATTCCGCCAATACCTGTTGGTGATATTAAAACAACCGTACATTACAAATCTTCTGACTCACTTACAATTAACATGATTACAAGAGATGTTAAAATGTTTGGTAATGCAAATATTGATTATTCTCCCATTCGCATTACCGCAGAAGAAGTTACCGTGAACTGGCAGGAAAATATGATGATGGCAGAAGGCAGGGTAGATTCTACCGGTAGGAAGATTGGTACACCTATATTCGTAAATGGCACTGAGACCTATGAGACAGACGAAATAAAATACAACTTCAAAACAGAAAAAGCTGCTATAACAGGTCTTGTAACCACTCAAGGAGATGGGTTTATACATGCAGATCAAGTGTTTAAGAACGCTAAGGGCGAGCTATTTAATAAAACTACTTTATATACTACCTGTAATCTCTCTCATCCCCATTATAGCATTAAAGCACGTAAGGTTAAAGTGATTCCGGGCCAGGAAATGATAAGTGGGCCATTTAATATGCTTATACATGATGTTCCGTTACCTCTGGGTTTTGTTTTTGGCATTTTCCCTGACCAACAACATCGTAATTCAGGAATTATTTTTCCAACCTTTGGTGAAGAAACACGAAGAGGGTTTTATTTACGACAAGGAGGTTACTATTTTGCCATTAACGACTACATAAACCTGGAGCTTACCGGCGACATCTATACTCGAGGGGGTTGGGCGGTTAAAGCTGCCACTACCTATAATAAAAGATATAGCTATAGAGGAAACCTCCTTTTTAACTTTACTAAACTAAAAACTGAAAATGATAACACCCTGGAGACAACAGAGTCGAACGATTTTAGATTCTCCTGGTCGCACTCTCCTGAATCAAGAGGTACAGGACGGTTTAGTGCAAGTGTAAACCTGGCGTCTTCTTCCTATAGTGATAATAATCTACTTGCTAATCCGGCTGATCAATTTAAAACAAACTTAAGCTCCAGTGTAAGTTACTCTAAATCATTTGCCGGGACTCCTATTAGTATGGGACTAAGCGCTCGCTTTAACCAAAACCTAAGCACTAAACTGGCAAATATTCAGTTGCCGGACGTTAGCCTGAACGTACAAAATATCTACCCCTTTAAGAAGCAAGGAAGCTCAGGCAGGGCATGGTACGAAAAGATTGTGTTCCGTTATAGTATGAATGCATCGAATAAGATTACCAATAGAATTCTCACTGCTGATGGCGATAGTATTGTTGACCTGACTTCAGAGACGCTTCCAATGTTGATAAAACAAGGATCTAATGGTTTCAACCATCAAATTCCTATATCTACCTCATTAAGTGTCCTGAAGCATTTTAAGCTAAACCCAAGCTTGAATTATCAGGAGAGGTGGTATTTTAAGAAATTAGATTATTCGTTTAATGACGAAACAAACCAAATAGAAACAGATACGATAAATGGATTTAGTGCCGTACGTACATATCAAGCAGCAGTTGGGCTAAGCTCAATAGTGTATGGTACCATGTTTTTCAATCGTGAATATGGGATACAGGCCATTCGCCATCAGATGATCCCATCAATTTCCTATAGCTATAAACCTGACTTCGGTGCGCCTAAATTTGACTATTTTCAGGAAGTGCAATCCGATACCCTGGGAAACACACGTACACTTTCTCGTTATGCAGGTTTTGTCTATGGACAACCGGGTCAGGGTGAAAGTAGTAGTATTGGCTTAAGCCTGAGTAATACTTTAGAAATGAAAGTTAGAAACAGAAAGGATACAACCGGCAGGTCAGAAAAGGTTATTCTTCTGAGAAACTTCGGTTTGAGTACAAGTTATAATTTCGCTGCAGACTCATTCAGACTATCGCCAATTACTTTAAGTGGCGCTACCAATCTAATGAGTAACAAACCAATAGGTAAGTCGGCGTCAACTACAGGATTTAATATCAATTTTCGAGGAACAATTGATCCGTATCTTTATGTTCTCGATAGTATTAATGGCGAAGGAGAAACTCAAAAAGTTTATCAGCGCAAATTAAACCAGTTCGCTTTTAATAATGGTCAGGGCCTTGGCCAGTTTTCATCATTCAACATTTCCATTAGCACAGGCTTTCAGGCAAAGACTAAAGGCTCTGCCCAGGGATCAAGGAGCGATGGCAGAGAATCTGGTGGAGGATTGGCTGAAGTTCAAACCAGGAACGTGAAAGAAGAACAAGAGCTACAAGAGATGATGACCAACCCGGATCTTTATGTTGATTTTAAAATACCGTGGAGCATACGTTTTAGTTATAATGTCAATTATACAAGATTAGGATTTAGAGAAGGCAAGATCACTCAATCGTTAAAATTTAATGGCGACCTGAGCCTTACCCAAAAATGGAAAATGACCTTCAACTCCGGTTACGATTTTCAGAATAAGAAATTCAATGAAACAAGGTTAGGTATAACCCGTGATTTACATTGCTGGGAAATGCGCTTAGATTGGGTGCCTTATGGTCGCTATCAATCGTATAACTTTACTATTAGAGCAAAATCATCACTCTTACAGGACCTTAAACTAAGTAAGAAAAGAAATGCTACCGACAGTTTTACTTTCCAGTAAAACTACCTGCTAATCATTACTGCTGCCAGCCTTTTACCTCATCCAGGCTTGGGTTTTGCACATCAAGCTTCATCTTTTTACGCATACCGCAAACATCATTAAACAACTTATTTACGTTGGCTTCATCGATCTGAGATACTGAATTGATACCCATTTTTTCGAATAGCGGCAAAAGCTCCTCGCGCACGCCACGAGCCATAAATTCTTCAGGACCATCAACTTGCTGCTTCACCTCAGGTTTCATCTGTGGAAAAAACAGTACATCCTGTATAGATGGTGAATTTGTCATCATCATCGCAAGGCGATCAATACCAATACCCAGCCCGGCTGTTGGCGGCATACCATACTCAATAGCGCGTAGAAAATCTTCATCGAGGGTCATAGCCTCATCATCTCCACGCTTGCCAAGCTCTAGCTGAGCCTCAAATCTTTCTCGTTGATCAATCGGGTCGTTAAGTTCTGAAAATGCATTACAGATTTCTTTACCATTTGCAATGGCTTCAAAGCGTTCAACCAAGCCCTCCTTATCACGATGCTTCTTGGCTAATGGCGACATCTCTACAGGATAATCGGTTATGTAGGTAGGCTGAATAAGATTGCCTTCACATTTCTCCCCGAAAATTTCATCTATTATTTTTCCTTTGCCCATCGTTTCATCAACTGGCACATGCAGTTTTTTTGCTGTCTCATTCAGCTCAGCCTCATTCATTTCCGAGATATCAATACCAGTATACTCTTCTATGGCCTCAAACATTGTTAGACGTTTCCAGGGCTTCTTAAAATCAATTTCATGCTCACCAACCTGCACCTTGGTTGTACCATGTAGGTCGATAGCCACTTTTTCAATCATGGTCTCCACCAACTCCATCATCCAGTTATAATCTTTGTAGGCTACATAAAGCTCCACCTGGGTAAACTCCGGATTATGGAAACGAGACATTCCCTCATTCCTGAAATCTTTAGAAAACTC
>Ga0164313_10001431_pt1 | contig 21076 bp, 13 predicted proteins | sample GuaBasSedimGuay4_FD_113735 | JGI IMG/M metagenome (GOLD analysis project Ga0164313, IMG submission 113735) | Subseafloor sediment microbial communities from Guaymas Basin, Gulf of California, Mexico - Guay4, Core 4569-4, 0-3 cm | ecosystem: Environmental > Aquatic > Marine > Hydrothermal vents... | reverse complement strand
TTAACTTCTCTAACATCTCCATTTGATCAAGCTCAACCAAGGATTGTAGAGCATCACTCCTTATATCAAACAATAAAGACATTATTACAATAATTTATCTGTAAAACTTTTAAACCAATTTTTGTTAATCGTAAAACATTTTAAACCCTCCAATTTACAAATTGAAATCTATCACATGTTTTTATATATATTTAAGCTATTGCTAAAATAGTTGAATCCTAACAATTAATTAACATAAACTTTGGAAACTTTTTTTGTGTTATAAGTTTCCTATATATATATTTGCAAGCTCAATGAAAGAAATTATTTTAAATAAGGCAGCTGATCTATTCCTGCGTTACGGTTTTAAAAGTGTTACCATGGATGATATTGCCAATGATCTGGCCATATCTAAAAAAACGATCTACAAATATTTCAGCCATAAATTAGACCTTATTGATGCCAGTACTATTTTGGTACATGAGAGGGTGGATAAGATGATTGGCGAAATAGTCATGAAGAACTTTAATGCTATTGAAGAAAATTTTGTCGTTAAATCTATTTTTAAAGATCTGTTTAAAAATGTTAAGACTTCACCAATGTTTCAATTGAAAAAATACTATCCGGAAACCTTCAACAAAGTAATGAAACATCAAATTGGCACATTTAGCGAGTGCATAAGAGAAAATATTCGTAAAGGGATGAAAGAAAAACTTTATCGAAAGGATATCGATGTAGAATTAGTGATGAAGTTTTATTTTCAATTAATCAACGGAGCCTATGAAGGCGATCTCTTTGGAACTAACATGGAAGACATTATAAAAACGGAGGTAAAGATATTAGAATATCATACAAGATCAATTGCAACTTCGAAAGGAGTGAAAGTTTTAGAGGAACAACTAATCAATCATAAATAAAAAATGAAACCAAACAGATGAAACAAGCTATTATCCTAATCATCGGCATCTCATTTTCTTTTGTTATGTTTTCGCAAGAGAATTCCTATTCATTTTCCGTGGATGAAGCTGTTAATTATGCTTTAACGAACAACTATTCAGTAAAAAACAGTGCATTGGATGTAGAAATAGCTGAAAAAGTGATGACAGAATACAGGGCCTTTGGATTGCCGCAAATAGATGGTAATGTAGATTATCAAAACTATTTAATACAAAATATTACACTTATTCCCAGTGAGATAGTCGGTGGCCCTCCCGGCGAATTTGAAGAAGTCATCTTTGGAGCCAAACAAAATTTATATGCCACTGTAACCCTGAAACAAGTTATTTTTGATGGGGCATATTTAATCGCCTTACAATCTACAAAAGCTTACTTAAAAATTTCTAATCTGGCCAAAGATAAAACCGAACAGGAAATAAGAGAAGCCGTGATCAACGCTTATGGAAGTGTATTGGTAGCGCGTGAAGCCATCATAATACTGGAAGATAATATCGCTACTTTAGAAAAGAACCTCAATGAGACCAAGGTCATTTTGGAGAATGGTTTTGCTGAAATTCAGGATTACGAGCAACAGCAAATCACCCTGCTAAATACACAGAATCAGTTAAATAAAGCTAAAAGACTTGAAATTATTACGAAGAAAATGCTCAATTTAGTCTTAGGCATTCCAATTGAAATCCCGGTTGAACTGATAGATAGTTTAGAACATCTCGCTTTAAGCAGCACAGATCTGAATTTGGTAAATGAAGCATTTGTTTTAGATAATCACATCGATTTCAAAATTGCCGATAATCGGGTAATCACCCAGGAATTACAATTGAAGTATGAAAAAAGTAAAAATATACCAACCCTAAATGCATTTATAAATTATTCAACCTTTGCACAAAATGATAATAACATTTTCTTTAAGAATAACGGTAGATGGTTCGATTCATCATTATTAGGAGTTAGTCTGAATATTCCAATTTTCAGTAGCATGGAGCGAAAATCGAGAACTCAGCAAGCAAAAATGGGTTTAGATCAAAAGATGATCCAACTCGATGAAACCTCAGAAAAACTGAAGCTTCAAGTAGAAACTGCCAGAAACAAGTATCAGTTTGCACTAGATCAATTTCAAACTACAAAACAAAATCTAGTACTTGCCGAAAGTATTGCGGATAAGGAGCAGATCAAATTCTTTGAAGGTCTTAGCACAAGCTTTAATCTGGCAAATGCACAAAATCAATTATACAGAACACAACAAAATTATATCGAGTCTATCTTGGAAATAATTGAATCGAAAGTTGAATTAGAAAATGCACTAAATATTTATTAATAATGAAGAATCAAATCTTAATCATAATAACCATATTACTAGTTTCTTGCGGAGAAGGCAGTGACAAATCCTTTCAGGAAATTATTAACAGTAAGGATATTAAAGCGATAAGAGCAAAAAAAAACGCGCTGGTTAGCGAGCAACAAGAATTAAATACCCAAATCGGACTCTTAGATGAGGAAATCGCTAAATTGGATAAAGTTAAAAGAGTTTCTTTGGTTACAACCTTAACTATTAAAGAGCAGGTTTTTAATCATTATCTGGAACTTCAGGGAAGTGTTACTACAAAGGAATTATTGGTGTTATATCCGGAATATTCGGGCATTCTTAAAGAACTACTTGTAAAAAATGGACAAAAGGTAAAAAAAGGGCAGCTCTTAGCTAAAATTGACGATGGCGGATTAAAACAACAACTGGTACAAATGCAGATCCAGGAAGATCTTGCTAAGACCACTTATGAAAGACAGCAAAGACTGTGGGATCAGAACATAGGAAGTGAAATGCAATTTTTACAGGCTAAATCCAATTACGAGGCTCAATCCAAAGCGATTAGTCAATTAGAACAACAGGTTGCCAAAACAATGGTAAGAGCTCCATTTTCGGGAACTATAGATGAGGTAATTTCAGAACGGGGAACAGTTGTTATGCAAGGACAAACAGAATTAATGCGTATAATAAATCTTAGCAATATGTATATCGAAGCCGATGTTCCGGAGAAGCATATTGCCAATATTTCAAAAAATAAAGAAGTCATTGTTGAATTTCCAATTTTAGGAAAATCAATTCATTCTAAAATCAGAGAGGTAGGGAATTATATCAACCCAGATAACAGAACATTCAAGGTGGAAATTGCAATCCCGAACAAAGACAGAGCCATAAAGCCAAATCTTACGGCAAAACTTAAGATCAATGACTACACTAACAACCAGTCCTTATTGGTGCCTCAAAATATAATCTCAGAGAATGCCGCTGGTCAGCAGTATGTTTATATAATAAAAGATAAAAAAGGAAATGGTGAAGCTTTGTCTCAAAAAATAATCATTCAAACTGGCAGATCACAAGATGATCTTATAGAAGTTCTTGAAGGATTAGAAGATGGTTCCGAAATCATTATGGAAGGAGCCAGAAGTGTACATGAGGACCAAGTTGTTAAGATCTTAAACCAATAAAGTTTAGTAATGGCAAAACCAAAAAAAAAATTAGATAAGGAATTTGGCTTATCTTCATGGGCTATTCATAATAAAACCACAATTTATATAATAATTGTTTTGATTCTTTTTATGGGCTACTCGGCCTATAAAAATATGCCCCGTGAAAGCTTTCCCGAGGTAAAAGAAACAAAAATCTATGTCAGCTCTTCCTTTCCGGGAAATACAGCAGAAGATATTGAGAAACTTATAACTGATCCTTTAGAAGACCAATTAAAAAATATCAGTAATGTCGTAGAGATCACCTCAACATCACAGGAAGATTATTCTATGGTAATAGTCGAATTTGACGAGAACATTAATGTTGATGCTGCCATACAAAAAGTAAAAGATGAGATTGATACAGAAACCTCGGGAGAAGACTGGCCAACCTTCAATGGTGCAAAAGTAGAGCCCAAAGTGTTCGAACTAACTTTGTCTGAAGAGATTCCAATATTAAATATTAATATTTCCGGGGATTATCCGGTTGCCAAACTAAAGGAATTTGCCGAGTATCTGGAGGATGAAATCGAGGATTTACCTGAAATCAAGCAAGTAGACATAAGAGGTGCTCAGGAAAAAGAAGTAGAAGTTGCGGTTGATATTTACAAAATGATGGCCGCTAAGGTCAGTTTTGACGATATAATCAGTGCCATTAACAAAGGAAATGTTACCATGTCTGCTGGAAATTTAATTGCTAGTGGCCAAAGAAGAACAATTCGAATATTAGGTGAAATTGAACATCCAACTGATTTAGAAAATTTTGTTGTAAAATCAGAGGACAACAATGCCATCTATTTGAGAGATGTTGCCGAAATTTATTTTAAGGAAAAAGAAAGAACTACTTATGCAAGAGAATTTGGAGACGTAGTAGTCATGCTCGATGTAAAAAAGAGATCTGGCAAAAATATGGTAACGGCTGCCGAAAAAACCTCTCAATTAGTTGAGCATGCAAAATCAAACGTTTTTCCTTCTGATTTGAGAATTACTATTACTAATGATCAGTCAACAAAGACCATTGACCTGGTTGACGATCTGGTGAATAACATTCTTTTTGGAATTATCCTGGTTGTTACTGTTTTGATGTTCTTTCTGGGATTTAAAAATGCCTTATATGTTGGTTTTGCAATTCCAATGTCTATGTTCATGTCGCTAATGATATTGGATTCATTAGGCTATACGATGAATACCATGATACTATTTGGACTTATTATGGGATTAGGAATGCTTGTGGACAATGGTATTGTTGTTGTTGAAAACGTATACCGACTTATGGATGAAGAAGGGATGTCGAGAAAAGAGGCCGCTAAAAAAGGTATAAGCGAAATTGCCTTTCCAATAATCATTTCTACTGCTACTACAGTTGCTGCATTCATACCCCTGGGATTATGGCCCGGATTAATGGGTGAATTTATGATCTTTCTACCAATTACATTGTCGGTTGTACTGGGTTCTTCCCTGTTTGTAGCCATATTTTTTAATTCTGTCTTGGTTTCACAATTTATGACCATTGAAGATAGGGATATGCCTTTAAAACGTATCATTATTATTTCAAGTATTGTGTCATTTATTGGCCTGCTTATTTTGATTTTCGGTGGCCCTTACAGAGGTATAGGTTCTGTTATGATATTTACCGCTATTATGCTTTGGTTGTATAGATTATTTTTGAGGAAAATTGCAAATTATTTTCAAACAAAAATTCTTGTAAAATGGGAAGATCTATATGAAAAAACGCTTAGAACCGCATTAAGTGGTTGGAAACCCTACGCTATTACAATTGGTACAGTAATTATCTTATTAATAGTTTTTACCGGATTTGTTATTTCTTTAATGTCACAGAGAACTAAAGTTGAATTTTTTCCGGACAATACCCCAAATCAAATTATTGTATATATTGAATATCCTCAAGGGACTGATATTGAAAAAACCAATATTTTAACTAAAGAAGTTGAAAATCAGGTCTATGCGCTATTAAATGACAAAGATTTCATTGATTCTGATGGTTACAATTTTTTAGTTGAAAGTGCCGTATCTCAGGTGGGTGAGGGGGCCGGAAATCCCTTCACAGATAGTGGTTCATCGGCAGAGATGCCACATAAAGGCAAGATAACCGCCTCCATGAGAAAGTACAAATACAGAAAGGGTAGAGATACGGAATTATTGCGCCAAAAAATACAGGAATCCTTAGTAGGGATTTACCCGGGAGTTGCTATAAGTGTTGAAAAAGAGGCTATAGGTCCGCCTACAGGTTATCCTATTAATATAGAATTAGAGGGTGATAATTATTCAGAATTAATTGACTCAGCCGAAAAAATGCGGGACTTTATTAACTCTAAAAACATTCCCGGGATTGATGAAATAAAGATCGATGTGAACAAATCAAAACCGGCGATGTATGTTGAAATCGATAGAAAAAAAGCAGGTGAATTAGGCGTTAATGCAGGTCAAATTGGACAACAATTACGGTCATCTATTTTTGGATCAAAAGCTGGAATATATAAGGAAGATGGAGAGGATTACGATATATATGTTCGTTTTAACAAGGAGGATAAATATAATACAAATGCCATATTTGATCAAAAGATTATTTTTAGAGATATGGCTTCCGGCAAAATAAAAGAAGTACCTGTTTCTGCAGTTACCAAACAAAAAAATAATTCCGGTTTCAGTGAGATCAAACATCGGGATGTAAAACGTATAGTAACTGTCTATTCTGCTCTAGCACCGGGATATACGGACGCAGGCGCGGTAGTTCGGCTAATTCAAGGTGAAATGAACAATTTTTCAGGTATTTCAGAAAACATTAAAGTAGATTATACAGGTCAAATTGAGGAACAAAATAAGCAAATGACTTTCCTGGTTGGAGCATTTTTTACGGGACTGGGACTAATCTTTTTAATATTGATCTTTCAATTCAATTCAATTTCTAAACCTGCAATTATAATGTTGGCAATATTTCTTAGTTTGATCGGAGTTTTCGGAGGACTTATAATTACAGGTAAACCATTCGTAATAATGATGACTATGATGGGAATAATATCTTTGGCGGGTATTGTTGTTAATAACGGAGTTGTACTTTTGGATTACACGCAGCTGCTCATTGATAGAAAAAAAGCAACTCTCAATATTGATGAGGAATCTTATCTGGATAAAAACGATCTTTTCGAATCTATAGTTAGGGCAGGTAAGGCCAGATTAAGACCGGTTATACTCACGGCAATTACAACAATTCTAGGTTTAATACCTCTTGCCATTGGGTTTAATATTAATTTCGCTACTTTATTTAGTGAATTTGATCCACAAATATATTTTGGTGGTGACAATGTTAGATTTTGGGGACCACTGGCCTGGACGGTTATTTATGGATTATTTGTTGCTACGTTTTTAACCTTGGTGGTGGTTCCAATATTATTCTATTTATCAACTAAGCTAAAAATGTGGATTCGTGAAAAATTAAATTCAGATTCCATAAAAGAAGTTACTGATTAGTACTTCAAGAACACAGCTTAATTATCAAAGACTTCTTAAAACCAATAACCTACATTAATATACCAGATATTCTGCCCGGTATCAGGAGTCCAGGAATATTGTAATTGGATTGGTCCTATTAAGGTCTTTAAACCATATCCAACGGCATATCCTGATCTGACATTTTCGAAGAATTGTAGATTTTCCCATAAATTATCATCAACCTCGGCAAAGTTACCGGTAAAGGAAACATGATTATTTTTGAAGAATTCATATCGAATGGTAAGCCCCGTACTTGCAAATGATGACGCATATAAATCCGCAACATCATAACCATAAAATTTTATAAAGGTATTTACGAAATTGTCGTTATTACCGCCTAAAAAATAATCATGAACTCGGCTTCCACTTGACTCAATAGTTGTCCCTGCTGCTCCAAAAAGATGAAAGGTCAATTTATCAAAAAAAGTGTAAGCATATCCAATATTTCCATAAACCTGTGCGAAACGCTTAAAATCATACACTGAGTAAAATGAAACTAAATAATTAAGATAGTTTCCTTCAAGAAAAAAACCTCTCTTTGGAAAATAATCAGCATCGTAAGAATCAAAACTCACTTTTGCAAATAAAATTCCGTAACCACCATCCTCAAAATATTCTTTTTGATTATTTCCATCAACTACCTTCGTTGTAAAGGCTTTTAAATCTTTAAACTCCGCTCCCACTCTAAATGCAAATTTATCTTTAACTGTTGTTTGCACATAAAACTGAGTAGATCTGTCACCATATTTTACAGGGACTTTCAAGCCCGTATTCGGATTGACTTCATCTAAATCATCCAAAAGCAGATCCATCTTAAACTGATTGTATCTGCTGTTAATACCAATACTCCAGTTGTCTCCATTGTCCTTAAAATAATCAATATTATATCTAATATTATCTCCAATAATCAGATCTGCTGACAAAAAATCGTTTTTGAACAAGGGGTGTTTCATTGTCAGATTTACTAAGATTCCGGTTTTATAGAGTTGATCATAATGAGCGCCAAATTTTATAAAATTTATAATCTCACTTTCTCTTAACTTGATCTCAACTTTTATCCCTCCTTCAACTCTCAAAAATCTATATTGAATACTCTCAAAATTTCCGGTAGCAGACAATGTTTGTATCCCTTTTTTGAACTTCTTCTGACTCACTACCTCTCCCACTTCAATATTAAGCTTGTCCAAACAGTAATTGTCTGTGTAGTTTTCATTACCTGTAATCGTTATCTCTGCAATCTTTATATCCCCTCGATCTTCTTTTAGATCAGCTTCTAATGCATTTGTATTTATATCGTGGTTTTGACTTGTGGACAATTTCTTAATTTCTTCCAACTGATCATTTGCGGCAGCTTCTCCAGCTATAACGATCTCATTTGTGGCTCCAAAAGAAAAATCTCCATAGGCTGACACTTCCGGTCTTAAGTACAGGTCCGTCATTTCAATTTTCTTCTCCATACCTTCATACATCTGGTAACCTGCTATTTGCCATAAAATTTCCGGTGCGGAATTTAATTCATCCCTTTTATGCAGCTCTCCTTGTACATTAACTCCAATTATATAGTCAACTCCTTTAGCTTTCAGTAACTCAATTGGATAATTATCTACGATACCACCGTCCACTAACATTCTACCATCAATTTCAACAGGCGTATATACAGATGGAAAGGAACTACTCGCTCTTATGGCTTCGGGTAAAAAACCATGGTCCAGTACAATTTCTTCGCCAGTTTCCAGATCTGTTGCGATACAAAAAAATGGAATTGGCAATTTGCTAAAATCCTCTACATGATGAACATGTTCCGTTAATTGTGAGAATAAATTAAAAATATTCTGACCTTTTGAAATTGACTTGGGCAATCCAATTTTCCATTTATTTATTGGCAGGCTAATGGCGTACTTTCCCTTATTTTCCTTTTGATAAAAAGAGTATGCGTCTCTTGGCATTTCATCCTTGGTCAAGGTTAAGAAATCATGTACATGTAACATTGAATCCAACTCTTGAGCGCTGTACCCTGATGCATATAGAGCGCCAATAATTGCTCCCATGCTTGTTCCGGCAATATAATCCACCCGTACTCCGTTTTCTTCCAAAACTTTTAACACGCCCACATGAGCATATCCTTTTGCCCCGCCACCACTTAATACCAGGCCCACTTTTACATCTTTTTCAACACTGACCTCCTCTTGAGAAAAACCCGGACTCGATAAAAACAAAAAAATGAAAAAAAATGAAAATCTCATATATTACACTGGTTAGCAATTTTTTAATAGGTTGTTCTCTTTGTAAATATACCCATTATTTCTACTTAAGTTTGGCAAAATAATTGAATACTTTATGAGCTTTATCTTTATTTATAAGTTGAACCAGATCATCCAGAGGTACTTCTCTAATTCTTTTAACGGATTTATATTTTTTGAGCAGCTTTAAAATCGTCTTCTCTCCAATACCCTCAATTCCAGATAATTCCGTCTGAATGGCACTTTTGCTTCTTTTATTTCTATGATGGTTTATACCAAATCTATGCGCTTCATTACGCAATTGCTGAATGATTTTTAAAGTTTCTGACCTTTTATCCAAATACATAGGAATTGAATCTCCCGGATAAAATATCTCTTCTAGTCTTTTAGCTATTCCAATTATAGCAATTTTACCACGAAGCCCAAGTATTTCCAAACTTTTTAACGATGAAGATAATTGGCCTTTACCCCCGTCAATTACTATGAGTTGTGGTAAATTCTGGCCTTCATCAAGTAAACGCTTATAACGTCTGTGTATTACCTCCTCCATAGAAGCATAATCGTCCGGCCCCACTACATTTTTGATATTGAAGTGTCTGTAATCCTTTTTACTGGGCTTACCATTTTTAAAAACAACACATGCGGCAACCGGATGAGTTCCTTGAATATTAGAGTTATCAAAACATTCTATATGTCGTGGTTCCTCATTCAGGCGCAGATCCTTTTGCATTTGCTTCATTATTCTATTTGCATGTCTATCCGGATCAATAATTTGAATTTGTTTGAATTGCTCATGGCGATAAAACTTCGCATTTCGAGTAGAGAGATCGACTATTCTTTTCTTATCTCCAAGTTTTGGAACCGTAACTTTAATTTCATTTCCAACGTCAACTGTGAATGGTACATAGATCTCCTTTGTCAATGATCTAAATCTTTGTCTTATCTCAATAATGGCCAATTCTAATAATATTTTATCTTCCTCATCCAATTTCTTTTTAATTTCAATATTATTGGATTGAATAATTGCACCATTGGAAATTTTCATATAATTAATATATGCTACGGTCTCATCTGAAATTATTGAAAAAACGTCGACATTAGTTATTTTTGGATTTACAATTGTTGATTTTGCCTGATAATTGACCAAACTCCCCAGCTTTTCTTTAATTTTCTGAGCTTCTTCGAATTCTGACCTGGACGAAAAATCATGCATCAGGGCTTCAAATCTTTGTAAAGAATATTTGAAATTGCCTTTAATAATATTTTTAATTTCTTCTATGTCTTTTAAATAATCCTTTTCTGATTGTCTGCCTTCGCATGCTCCCTTGCAATTTTTGATGTGATATTCTAAACATATCTTATATTTTTTGTTCCTAATATTATCCTGAGATAAATTATAATTACAAGTTCGTAATGGATATAGCTCCTTTATCAAGGACAGTAAGGCCCTTGAGGTTCTTACAGATGTAAAGGGCCCGTAATAATCAGATCCGTCCTTTATTAGCTTTCTCGTTAAAAATACTCTTGGGAAAGGTTCATTTTTAATACAGATCCATGGATAGGTTTTATCATCCTTCAATAACACATTGTATCGTGGCTGGTACTTCTTAATTAAATTATTCTCTAATAAAAGTGCATCCGATTCTGTTTCGACAATAATATGTTTAATTGAAGTGATTTTTTTTACCAGCACTCTTGTTTTCCCATTTGCATGCTTCTTTATAAAATATGATGCTACCCTTTTTTTTAAGTTTTTAGCTTTACCTACATATAATATTTTACCATCGCTATCATAGTATTGGTATACTCCGGGTAATGCCGGTAAGGATTTTATTTGTACCTCTAAATTCAAATCTTTCAATGGATGTTTTAATTATTTATAAATCGTAAATTTACCCACTAAAAATACATTTTTTGTAAATATAAATTTTATGAAATACTGGAAAAAATTTGACCAGAAAAAACTTCAGGAAAGAATAGAAAAAGCACTTCTTGAAAATGTTGATTTCTCAAGGGATTCTTCATTGGGATATCCTGCCTCTAAATTAGATGATAAGGTTTTTTATACGAACGCACCCTTCTTAGTAGATGCACCCACTTTAAAAACTTTTGTCGCCAATCCAAATCATATTGGATGCCATACCTATGGCACTTCTGAAAAGGCATTTAAGGGAACTCAAGAAATTGAACGTGAAGTTCTTAATGTTCTGGCTGTTGATGTTTTTAAATGCAGGTCTGAAGAATTTGACGGTTATATTGCTCCCGGAGGTACAGAGGCAAATATTCAAGCCATGTGGGTGTTTAGAAATTATTTTAAGAATAAATTTAATGCCAAAAATAACGATATCGTAATCTTAGCTTCACAGGATACTCACTATTCTATTCCTAAAGGGGCGAATCTGCTAAGTTTAGATTTAATGACCATTCCCGTTGATTTTGAAACTAGAATAATTGATCAATTGGCTCTTGAAAATATTATAAAAGATGCAGTTCGAACTGGTAAAAAGTATTTTGTTGTAATAGCTAATATGGCAACTACCATGTTTGGTTCGGTTGATGATCCTGCTGTTTATACTGATTTATTAGACAAATGGAACCTAACTTATAAACTGCATATTGATGGGGCTTATGGCGGATTCGTTTATCCTTTTAGCAATGAAAAATCTAAGATCGATTTTACTAATTCAAAAATAAGTTCTATCACCATTGATGCTCATAAAATGCTACAATCACCTTATGGCACAGGAATTTTTATTTGCAGAAAAGGTCTTATAGAGAATGTTCTGACTAAGGAAGCTGAATATGTCGAAGGTCTGGATTTAACCCTGTGCGGAAGTCGGTCGGGGTCGAATGCCGTTGCTGTTTATATGATCCTATTCACCTATGGACCAAATGGATGGTATGAAAAAATTAGTGTTTTATTGATGCGAACAGATTGGTTATGTAGACAGTTAGACGAATTGAAAATTAAATATTTTAGAGAACCGAAAATGAATATCGTTACAATTCATTCTGAGTATATTCCGGCTGAAATCGCTTTAAGATATGATTTGGTTCCCGATCAGCACAACGATCAAAATAAATGGTACAAAATTGTAATTATGGATCATGTAGAAATTGAAAACTTAGTTCAATTAATAGATGATTTAAAAAAATAGAATACTTGCTATTTTATATTGTCCTTTTTAGGAAAAGTTTTTTTATTGAAAATAATAAGTACAGCAACGCCAATACTTATGGCAGAATCTGCAATATTGAACACCGGATCAAAGAATGTAAAGTTTCTGTTCTCAAATAATGAAAAATGTTCCCCTCCAAGCAATGGCATCCATTGCGGCAGGTCAAAGCCGATACTTGGAATCCAGTCCGGTAAAACCGTATCGACTATAGGAACATAAATCATGTCTACTACCTTACCATAAAAAACTGGTGCATATCCCCCTTCTTCCGGTAAGAATGTTGCAATTTTTCTATAACTATCACTAAAAAAAACACCATAAAAAACAGAATCAATTATATTTCCTAATGCCCCGGCGAATATCAGTGAAATAGCTACAATCAAAGTGTTCGACATTTTATTTTTTACAGCTCCATACAACCAATAACCGATGCCGGTTATGGCTGCCAATCGAAATAATGATAAAAAGAGTTTGCCTGATTTACCTCCAAATTCTTTACCCCATGCCATTCCATTATTCTCCAGAAAATGGATTCGTAACCAATCCAATCCAAGAACTTTTATTTCTTCACTTAAAACAAAGTGTGTCTTAATGTAAATTTTGGTTATCTGATCAATTAAGAGGACTATGGATATTATAAAAATTGCTTTTTTCAATGGTTTAATTTTAAAAACTATAAATTCATATCTAATTTAAATGAATATTAGCGGTAATGGCATTTACATTTAATTCATTCAAATTTTGCCCATAGACTCCTTTAAGTTGATTGGTCATTTTTAATGAACTATCAATTATTAGACTTGATATTATCACGCCTGTATTAGAAGTAATATCAATTTTTGTGTCTTGTATATCATTACAATAGACATTACCTCCATTCAATATTACATTTACCGATCCCAAAAAATGATTTAGATTTACAATACCATCATTCATGATCAATTCTAAATTTCCGTCAAAGTTATTCAAATAAAAATTTCCATCAACATAGCTGACAAAAACATTTTTACCCTTTGGTATCACTATTTTAAAAGATGTATAAATGGGTTGAACTATACAAGGTTTATAAAGTTCTTGCCCTACTAAATCAAGAACAACATCTATACTTTTTATAAATACTTTTCCGTATTTCTCTTCCAAAATAAAATCTGGAACCTGACTCTCTACACTTTCTGCAGAGACAATAACTCTATTTAAACTATGTGATTCGCTAATTACGATCTGATCAATAATGTCAAACTCAAATATAAAGTTTGATGCACTCGTTATTAATGATTTTTCAATAACTTTTTGAGCATAAAAATTGGCATTAAAAAGCAAAAGGATTAAAAAACTTAATCCTTTCATAAAAACAATGTTTCTAAAACTTTTAATGTTGTTGATTTTTTGCTTCAATACTCAAAGTTGCATGCGGAACCAGTTTCAATCGTTCCTTTTGAATTAGAGCACCCGTGACACGGCAGATACCATAAGATTTATTTTCTATTCGCAAAATTGCATTTTTCAAGTCACGAATAAATTTTTCCTGACGTATAGCTAATTGCACATTAGCTTCCTTAGACATTGTTTCTGAGCCTTCTTCAAATGCTTTGAACGTTGGCGATGTATCATCAGTTCCATTATTACTGTCATTCTTATAAGTGCTTTCTATAAGTGCTAAATCATTCTCAGCATGACTAATCTTTTCTTCGATTATTTGTCTAAACTCCTCTAATTCCATATCGGAATATCTTACTTTCGTGTCGCTCATTTTTTTAAACTTTTTCTAACAATAGCATTGTATTAACGTCGTCAAAAACAATACTACTTCCATTATTAATTTCTTCCTTTAAAAACAATTCTTTCGTCAATGTTTCATTTTTAATATAGGATGCATTGGATGTTACCGCTGCATCAACTATACCATCCTTTTCAATGTACAAATTTATTCTGTCAGTAACTTCAAATCCATTTTCCTTACGCAAGTTTTGAATTCTATTAATTAATTCTCTTGCAATTCCTTCGTTGCGAAGGTCCTCAGATATTGAAACGTCTAAAGCTACTGTTAAATTGCCCTGATTAGCAACTAACCATCCTTCAATATCCTGAGTTGTTATTTCAACGTCATTTAAAGTTATAATTTCTTCTTTTCCTTCGACATTTATGATCAATTCATTTTTTTTCTCTAGTGACGCAATTTCTTCTTCAGTTAAATTCTGTAACGCTGTTGTTACGAACCTCATATTTCTACCAAATTTCGGTCCTAAAATCTTAAAATTTGGTTTAACATTTTTAACCAATATTCCTGATGCATCGTCGATCAGTTCAATTTTCTTTACATTCACCTCTGAAGCTATCAAATCTGATACTGCCTCTATATCATTTTTGTCATTTTGATCCAGTACCGGAATCATAATTCTTTCCAATGGCTGACGAACTTTGATCATCTCCTTTTTTCGCAGAGATAACACCATTGATGATATGCTTTGAGCCTTTTGCATTTTACGCTCTAAGCTGGCATTTATCAACGAATTATCAGCTTTTGGAAATTTTCCCAAATGTACTGAACTAAATTTATCTTTCGAAGTGTTTTTTGTTAAATCTCTATATAAGTTATCCATATAAAAAGGAGCAACAGGAGATGCTAATTTAGCTATGGAAATCAAGCAAGTATACAATGTTTGATAAGCTGATATTTTATCATGTTGATATTCTCCCTTCCAAAATCTTCTTCTGCTCAATCTAACATACCAATTACTCAGATTTTCTGTTACAAAATCCTGGATCGCTCTAGCCGCCTTCGTAGGCTCGTAATCGTCATAAAACCTCTCAACATTATCTATCAAAGTATTTAATTCCGACAAGATCCATTGGTCAATTTCCGGTCTATCGGCAATGGCAATTTCAGGTTCTGCATAAGTAAAATTATCTATGTTTGCATATAAGGTAAAAAAAGAATATGTATTATAAATTGTTCCGAAGAATTTTCTTCTGACCTCTTCAATTCCTCCTATATCAAATTTCAAGTTATCCCATGGATTTGCATTTGAAATCATATACCATCGGGTAGCATCAGGTCCATATTTTTCCATGGTAATAAAAGGATCGATCGCATTGCCCAATCGTTTGGACATTTTCTTGCCTTGCTTATCCAGCACTAATCCATTAGATACTACATTTTTATATGCTACGCTATTAAAATTCATCACAGAAATAGCATGTAAGGTATAAAACCACCCTCTTGTCTGGTCAACACCTTCTGCTATGAAATCGGCAGGGAAAAATTCATTTTCATCTATTTTTTCACTATTTTCAAAGGGGTAATGCCATTGAGCATAAGGCATTGCACCTGAATCAAACCAAACATCGATCAGGTCAGACTCTCTCTGCATTGGATCACCCGAAGGGGATACCAATACTATTTTATCCACAACATTCTTATGCAGATCAATCTTTGCATAATTCTCATCACTCATATCGCCTATAACAAAATCTCCGAAAATATCATTCTTCATAAATCCTTTAGCAACGGCTTTTTTCATTTCAACTTTCAGCTCTTCTACAGAACCTATAATAATTTCCTCTGATCCATCCTCAGTTCGCCATATAGGTAATGGCGTACCCCAAAAACGAGAACGAGATAAATTCCAATCATTAGCATTTTTCAACCAGTTTCCAAATCTACCATCTCCGGTGGATTTAGGTTTCCAATTTATTGTTTGATTCAGCTCATACATCTTATCTCTCTCAGAAGTGACTTTGATAAACCATGAATCCAGTGGGTAATACAAGATCGGTTTATCCGTTCTCCAACAATTAGGATAACTATGCTTATACTTTTCTACTTTGAATGCTTTGTTTTCTTCCTTTAATTTGATCGCTAACTCAATGTCGACAGATCTTTCCGGAATTTCAGCATCATCATAATATTCATTCTTAACATATTTTCCGGCATGTTCCCCCATGTGTTTTGTGAATTTTCCTTGTAAGTCAACCAAAGGAACCGGATTATCATTATCATCTAAAACCAACATTGGAGGCACTTCGGGTTCTGCTTTTTTAGCAACTAAAGCATCATCGGCACCAAATGTGGGTGCTGTATGTACAATACCGGTACCATCTTCGGTAGTAACAAAATCACCTGCAATAACTCTAAATGCATTTTCACTGTTCTTATAAGGTAAGGCGTAGGGTAACAATTGCTCGTATCTTATTTCTAATAGATCAGCTCCTTTACATTCAGCTATAATTTGATATGGAATTATTTTATCTTCCTTCTTGAAGGAATTTAAATCTGAACCCGTATTTACTTTAACAAACTTAGATCCAAATTGATAACTCACTAAAGCCTTCGCCAAAATAACATTTACAGGCTTGTAAGTGTACTGATTATACGTTTTAATCACGACGTATTCAATTTTCTTACCAACTGTTAATGCTGTGTTAGATGGTAGCGTCCATGGGGTTGTCGTCCATGCCAACAAAAATAAATCTCCATCAATATTTTTTAAAGAATCCGGCAAAGTATTTTTCACAGTTTTGAATTGTGCAACAACCGTAGTGTCTGTAATGTCCTGATAAGTTCCTGGTTGATTTAGCTCATGCGAACTCAATCCGGTGCCTGCCTTCGGTGAATATGGCTGAATTGTATATCCTTTATATAACAATCCTTTATTATACATCCGTTTCAATAACCACCAAAGCGTTTCCATATATTTTGGTTGGTAGGTAACATATGGGTCATGCATATCCACCCAATGTCCCATTTTCCGGGTTAGATCCTCCCAAATATCAGTGTATCGCATTACCGCCTTTTTGCAAGCGCTATTATAATCTTCAATACTTATTTTTTTTCCAATATCTTCTTTAGTTATACCCAATTCTTTTTCTACACCTAATTCTATTGGCAGACCATGTGTATCCCATCCTGCTTTTCTTTTAACCTGATATCCCTGCATAGTTTTATACCTGCAAAAAATATCCTTAATGGTCCTGCCCATCATATGATGAATTCCAGGCAAACCATTTGCTGAGGGAGGGCCTTCAAAAAACACAAAGGATTCATTACCTTCTCTTGAGCTTATACTCTTTTCGAATATATCATTTTGTTCCCAATATTTTTGGGTCTCATTAGCTATACTCGTTAGGTTTAAGCCTTTATATTCTTTAAAACTTCGACTCATATTTTGTTGTGGTTTCAACCCTCATTACAAAATTCTATCATAATCCGGGTTTAAGTTTGCAAAACTACATATTTTCTACCTATTTACAGTGCTTAGAATGAAAAAAGCACCCATCAAATGATGGGTGCTTTTACTTTGCTTTTGATGGCATGGAAGCTCCTTATTTTTTTATTATGACAAATTCGGTTCTTCTGTTTTGTTGATGTTCTATTTCTGTACAATTTACATTGTTAGAGCAATGATTAACTAATTTAGATTCCCCATATCCCTTACCTACGATACGTTTGGGATCTGCTCCAATAGAAATTAAATAATTAACGGTCACAGAAGCTCTGGATCTGGATAAATGCATATTATAACCGTCACCACCTCTTGCATCGGTATGCGCGCCAAATTCGATGGTCATCGTAGGGAATTTATCCATCAATCTCACTACTTTATGCAAGGCATCTTTGGATTTATCAAGCAAGGCAGATTCATTTAATTCAAACTCAATAGTCTCCATATTAAGCATTTCAACTCCATTTACCTCAATTATTTCTTTTTCATCTAATGCAATGGTTACCTTATTTTCATATCCGTTACTATTATTGACATCAAGAATAGATTCATTAGCAAAATATCCATTTTTATCTCCCAACAGGTTATATGATTCTCCACATTTCAATGCAAAGTAAAAAGTTCCATCCGCAAGTGTTTCAATTCTTCTAATTTTATTCCCGCTTTTATCAGACAAGGTTACAAATGCATTCGATAAGGGCATACCTGTTATTTTATCTGTTATCAGACCTTTGATCGTTTGATCACAAATTGGATTTACGGTTTGCTGTACAAATGAATAAATATCGTCATCCCCTTTACCTCCTCCTCTATTAGAAGAGAAATATCCCTGTTGTTTATCATTATCAATAATAAATGAGATATCATCAGCTCTACTATTCATAGGTTTGCCTAAGTTTATTGGCAACGGAATTGACCCATCCAGTTTCGACATATAAATATCAAAACCACCTCTTCCTTTTGGTCTTGTAGAGGAGAAATAAATAATATTACCATCCACATATGGCGTATACTCCTTATATTTTGAATTTATAGTAGGCCCAAGATTTTTCGGTGCACCATAATGGCCATCGTTAACGGCAACAACGTACAAATCAGCATCCCCATATCCACCGGGCATATTTGATGAAAAATAAAGACTCTTCCCATCTGTACTCAAAAAAGGATGAGCGGTGTCATAGTCGTCACTATTGAATGGGAGTGTGACCATGTCTGTCCAATGCCCATTATCTCCAATCGAAGCTTTAAATATCTTAAGATTGTCTGATTTTAATTCTCCATCCATATAGTTGTTCGAAGTAAAATATACGTCTTTTAGATCTGGTGAAAAAGTAACCATCGCATCATGGTATTTGGAATTTACACTTCTTGAAAAAGGTTTTACCTTTGATATATCCCCCTTTTCATTAACATCTCCAATATAAAGATCCAGATATGATTGGTCATTACCTTCCCATTTATTTCCTTCAGAACCGGATCTGGAGGAGGAAAAAACAATTTTATCCTTACCATAAAAAGTAGTGCTAAAATCTCCGTATTTACTGTTAGCATCGAGATTTTTTATGCTATAGCTTGCGGCACTCAATTGAGCAAAAGCTCCGTAAGAAATAAAGAAAACTAATATCCCTAATAATTTATTCATTTAAAATTATTTTGAATGGCTATTATAAAAAAAGCCTTCGAAATATTGGAGGCTCCTTTTAAATGATTTACATTTTAATGATAACAAACTCTGTTCGTCTGTTCATAGCATGTTGGGCTTCGGTACATTCAACATTGTCAGAACATTCATTGATCAATTGGGTTTCTCCATATCCTTTTCCAGTAATTCGACCTGGATCAATGCCATGTTCAATTATATAACTCACCGTAGATTTCGCCCTTCTATCTGACAACCAGTTATTGTATCCAACGATACCTCTGGAATCAGTATGAGAACCCGATTCAATGATCATTTCAGGGTATTTATTCATCAATTCCACTACCTTCTGTAATTCGGTTTTTGCTTCTTTATTCAAATAGGAAGAATTCAATTCAAAATAGATCGGTTCAACGTTCACAACATAGGTACTTGGTCTTACCTTAATAATTTCTTCAGGTAATATTTCAGGTAATCCCTCCGGTTTTATTTCATCCTCAACATCTTCTTCTACAATGGTTTGTATATCTCCTGTTCCTAACAGTACAAGTAATTTTAATACTCTATCCGCATCATTCGAGGTTGTAAGAGATTTAGTTTGTGGAGTATATCCTTCTTTTTGTCCAACCAGTGTATACGATGTTTCACAATCAACTGAAAATGCAAATACGCCATCTTCCTCCACCACTATTGTTTCAATATCATTTTTATCTGCATCTTTTAATATCATAGAGGCTCCTACAATAATTTCAGTTGTATTTTTATCTCTAACCTCTCCTGTTATGATTTGTTTACACTTAAATTCAATCGGTTCTTCTTCAACAAAATAGTATATATCATCATCTCCTTTACCACCACCTCTGTTAGAAGAAATATATCCAACACGTTTTGATCTGTTTATTATAAATGTAAAATCATCGCTAGTTGAGTTAATAGGAGCGTTTAAAAGGATTGGGTTTGGTGTAAATTCGGCCAGCTTTGTTGCGTAAATATCCAACTTCCCCATTCCTCCTGGCCTATCAGAAGAAAAATAGATTACATCACCATCAATATATGGTGAAAATTCTTTAGAAGAAGTATTGATTTTGGGACCCAAATTTTGTGGATTACCAAAGCCACTTTGGTTTATTTCTACTTTAAATACATCTGTCTGTCCTAAAGTACCCGGCATATCGGATATAAAAAATAATGTTCTCTCATCGTCACTCAATGCAGGGTGACCAACAGAGTATTGTACATCATTAAATGGCATTGGTATGATATTCACCCATTGGCCTTTATCATTGATCGTTGCCTTAAACATAGCTAAATTCGTAGTTTCTCTCGAATCCCTCGCTAACATTTTATTGTAGTAGTTGTTTCTTGTAAAATAAACGGTCTTCTTGTCTTTTGTAAAAACAACATCAGCCTCATGATATCTTGTATTGACTTCTCCTTTAAGAGGTTTTTCACCAGACAATTCACCTCCGGGTCCAATATCCGCCACATAAAGCTCCAAAAAACGTTGTCCATTTGGCAACCAAACGTCATTTACTATTGTCACTCCTTTTTTAGGTCTGGCATAAACCAATTGATTTTCTCCCAAATAGGCAGTACCAAAATCCGAACCCTTCGTGTTAATTGAAATACTTTTAATGGTATATTTTCCTGACCCCTCAGTCTGTGCAGTAACTATTCCTATAAATAACAGGAATAAAATTATTGTGTAATTTTTCATAAACTCCCCTTTTTTTATGTTTGTATCTCATTAGAAAAATCTAGGTGATTTTAAATTTTTCTTTGAAAAATCAATATCATACAGCAGTATGGCTTCATAACTACCGCCTGGATTTATATCAGAAAACTCTG
>Ga0164313_10001430_pt1 | contig 21089 bp, 19 predicted proteins | sample GuaBasSedimGuay4_FD_113735 | JGI IMG/M metagenome (GOLD analysis project Ga0164313, IMG submission 113735) | Subseafloor sediment microbial communities from Guaymas Basin, Gulf of California, Mexico - Guay4, Core 4569-4, 0-3 cm | ecosystem: Environmental > Aquatic > Marine > Hydrothermal vents... | reverse complement strand
GCCAGGCCTGCCCTGCTTTTTTTACACCTTGGGTTGTGATAAATCTTTAGCATAAATTATTGTGTGTTAAATTAAAGTTCTCCGCCAAATTCCATTAAATAAGACTTTATAAAACTATTCAGGTCGCCATCTAATACTGCTTGCACATTCGATGTTTCATGATTTGTTCTCAAATCTTTTACCATTTTATAAGGGTGTAGCACGTAGCTTCGTATTTGTGAGCCCCATTCTATTTTTAGTTTTGCCCCCTCTCTTTTTGCCTGTTCTTCCATTTGTTTCCTAAGTTCCAGCTCATACAGATTGGAACGCAGTAAACGAAGTGCATTTTCTTTATTTTTGTGTTGTGACCGGGTTTCCTGATTTTCAATCACAAGTCCGGAAGGAGCATGCCTTAGCCTGACTGCAGTTTCTACTTTATTCACATTTTGGCCACCGGCCCCACTGGAACGGAATGTTTCCCAGGTAATATCTGCAGGGTTTATTTCAATTTCAATGGTATCATCTACTACCGGAGAAATAAAAACAGAGGCAAAGGTAGTTTGCCTTTTCCCCTGGGCATTGAAGGGGGAAATTCGGACCAGTCGGTGAACCCCATTTTCACTTTTTAAATAACCATAAGCAAATTCACCGGTAAATTCCAGGGTAACAGATTTCACCCCGGCTTCATCACCTGCCTGATAATCAATTTCTTTTACTTTGTATTTGTTTCTTTCCCCCCAGCGAAGGTACATTCTCATAAGCATTTCAGCCCAATCCAGACTTTCTGTTCCACCGGCACCTGAATTTATCTTTAAAATTGCCCCAAATGAATCTTCCTCATTCCGAAGCATATTTTTTAGCTCCAGTTCTTCAATTTGTGTCAGTGCTGATTTGAATTGTTCATCAAGCTCCTCTTCTGTGGCTTCCCCTTCTTTTTTAAAATCATATATCACAGAAAGGTCTTCAAGTGCAGTTTGAATTTTGTCAAAAGCTTTAATCCATACTTTATCCAAAGATATTTCCTTTAGCTTGGATTCGGCTTTTTTTGGGTCGTCCCAAAATCCTGGCTGCCGGGTAATAAGCTCCTTCTCTTCTACAATTTTGTTTTTTTTATCAATGTCAAAGATGCCTCCTCAGCGCATCCCGGCGCTTTTCAAGCTCTTTTATCTGGTCGTTTGTAATCATATTAAATTAAATTAAGAATACAAAAATAAGGAATAAGCTTTAACCTCGTTAAGGTTTGGCCTAAAGTTTTTGCTTAATAATGATTTTGTTTGAGATTTGTGTGATTTATCTGTGTTAATAGGGGTTTGTAAAATGTTCCGCTATTTTTTTTACCAGATCATATTCAAAACCCTTAGCTGTTGCATATTTAATTAGTTTTGTCAGCCTTGAAAGACCAGATGGCCCTTTTATTCCCCTGTTTTTCCCATATAGTAAGTTCGTTAAAACTGTTTGGTATTCTTCATCCGGAATCTCTGTGAGAATTGCCTGGTTAATAATTTCTGCATTTATACTTTTACCTGTTAATGCATGTTTAATTTTAATTTTTCCCCATTTGTTAATTTTGAATTTTCCTCTTACATAACTTTCAGCAAATCGTTTTTCATCAATGTATTTCTCTCGTTTGAGTTCCCTGAGAATTTTTTCATGAAACTTATCAGGTACATCCCATTCAATCAATTTCTTTTCAATATCGAAAAGGCATTTTTCCTGCCTTGAACAAAGGTATTGCGCTTTTGACAGGGCTCTAAGAAAGGTTTTATTTGAATTTTCAGTTTTCATACTTAAAGCTTTTCACCTTTGACCATTCTATATTTACCAGATATGTCTTTACGGATTATGATATTACTAAATTGATTTGATAAGAGTAACTGATGGACCTCCTCAGGAAAATTTTCATTTATTTCTAGAAAAATACTTCCTCCTGGTTGTAATATTTTCCAGGATAGAGGAATAATTATTTTATAGTATTTTAAAGGATCGTCATCCGGGACAAAAAGGGCAGAATGTGGTTCCCAATTCAATACATTAGGCTCCATTTTGTTTTTCTCACGTTCTGTAACATAAGGAGGGTTGCTTACAATCAGGTGGTATTTTTCTTTCAGAAGATGCATAGGAGGTTCCAGGATATTACAAACCTTGAAATTAACTTTTACCTTATTGCGTTCACTGTTTTCATTGGCTGTTTTAAGGGCCTCTTCATCAATATCGCAAGCGCTAACAGTAGCATTTGAAATAGCCTTTTTCAAGGAAATGGCAATGCAACCACTGCCGGTTCCAATATCCAGGATTTTAGGCTTATCCTCTGTGTTTGATTCAATGATCCATTCCACAAGTTCTTCAGTTTCTGGCCTGGGTATCAGAGTATGTTCATTAACTTTTATAGTGCAATTGTAAAATGCTGTTTCTTCAAAAATATACTGAATGGGTTTATATAGCTTTAACCAATGGATAATGTTGTTAAATTTGACAACTTGTTTTTGGGTGGCAATAGTTTTATGATTTTGGTAAAGCTGATATTTATTGAAACCAAAGACATTGTTGAAGGAAATATAGGTCAGGCTTTTAGCTTCATTATTTCCATAAAAACGGTTTAATTGAGAGATAGTTTCGTTAAATAATTCTTTAATAGTCATTATGCAGACTTTGAAGAACAAAAATAAAGATTCAAAGGTAATTAATTATGTCTCAGGATGACCGGTAAAGTACAAATTTGCGTATTTTTACCCTTGCATTGTTGATTTATGGACAAATTTATCTTTTATGGGGTGTTATTGTCCAGTTTACGCAAATATTATTTAGGAAAAATTGTGAATGGTAATAGGATTAGAAATGTTAAATACAGATAAACATTCATTTTATATGAACAGATGCCTGGAGCTGGCAGCAAAAGCAGCAGGAAATACCAGGTCTAACCCGATGGTAGGATCTGTGGTTATTCATAAGGATGTTATCATTGGGGAGGGTTTCCATCAAAAGTTTGGGGAGAACCATGCGGAAGTCAATGCAATTCAATCGGTAAAAGACAAGGATTTACTACGAGAGAGTACAATATATGTGAATCTCGAGCCTTGTTCACATCATGGCAAAACTCCTCCCTGCTCGGATCTGATAGTTGGGATGGGCATCCCCCATGTTGTGATAGGAACGGTGGACCCAAACTCTGTTGTTGCAGGCAGGGGGATCAAAAGGATGGAGCAGGCTGGTATCCGGGTTGAAGTAGGCATGTTGGAAAATGAATGCAGGTTCTTGAATCGGCGGTTTTTTACTTTTCATGAAAAAAAGAGGCCTTATATTATTCTGAAATGGGCACAGTCTGCTGATGGTTTTATTGATGTCATCAGGGATAAAGAAACCCCTATTGGCCCTAATTGGATCTCAGGGCCATACGAGCGTATGCTTGTACATCAATGGAGGTCTGAGGAAATGGCTATTTTGGTGGGGACTAATACGGTAGAAAAAGACGACCCTTCTCTTAATGTTAGGGACTGGGCAGGCTCATCACCCGAAAGGTTTTTAATTGACCGTAGGCTTCGTTTGGATAAAGGATTAGAACTATTGAATGGTAATTTCCCATCAACAGTATTTACTGAAAAAACTCAAACTTTTGATTCTGGATATACAATCGTGCAACTTGATTTTCATAAAAATATTTGGACCCAAATAATGGATTATTTATTTAGAAAAAATATGGTTTCCATATTAATTGAGGGGGGGGCTAAAACCATAAATAGTCTTATAAAGTTGGGATTATGGGATGAGGCAAGGGTGTTCACCGGCCGTAAAAACTTTGGGAAGGGTGTCCCGGCACCTGTAATTAATACCAATCCCTCACAAATGAAAAATATATGGGAAACTGAGTTGAGTATATACTTTATGGACACACACTAAATAGTCCGTTCATAAAGTCAGTGCTTCATTCAGAATGTTCGAGTTCGAGGCCTGCGTCCCGATTTATCGGGATAAAACCAAGGAGTTTACTTTTGTAAATGGCTGTTTTAAAGACAAGCATAATCCCGAAGTTTCGGGAGACATTATGGACTAAATAGCCGCATTGTTTCTGGCCCTTACCGGATCCCAGGATTCGGTTTTCTTTAAGGCAGGTATAACATCCATGGATCTTTCCACGCTTTGCCAGACATGGCAATGTTCTTTACTTATAAATTGATTTTTAAGCATAGTTGAAAAAAAGTCCAGCAGGGCATTGAAGTAACCGTTAATATTTACAATGATGATGGGTGAAGTAATTAATCCCAGTTGCTTAAGGGTAATTGCCTCAGTTAACTCCTCCAGTGTTCCGTATCCTCCCGGGAGCGAAATTATTGCATCGGTATCCATCATTATTTTTTTCTTTCGTTCCTGCATATCATTCACCGAAACCATATCCGGTACGCCCGGATGAACCCAGCCCTCATCAATCATAAATCTGGGGATAACACCCCGGATCTTCCCATTTAGTTCAAGGACTGTGTCTGCCAGGTGTCCCATTAACCCATCTGCACCACCACCATACTGGACAAGCAGGTTCTCTTTAACCAGGCAACGCGCAAGTATCCTTGTTTCTTCAACAAACTCACCTCCGGCCAGACTACTTGATGCGCAGAAAACGGTGACACTGGAAATATCCATCCTAAAAATTATTTGAATAAAAAATGATAAAACCAAAAAAAGGCATAGTCTTAACCATGCCTTTTAAATTTTAATTTCACCAGGCTTCTATAATAAGGGCTCAAGTTTTGATACAAAATGGCCTTTTGGCACAGCACCTACCTGTTTATCAACGGATTCGCCATTTTTAAAATATAAAACAGTAGGAATATTACGTATTCCATATTTCATTGTAACATTTGGATTGCTGTCAACATCTAACTTGGCAACCACCACTTTGCCTTCATAATCATCTGCAAGTTCTGAAAGGATAGGGCCGACCATCCGGCAGGGGCCACACCATTCAGCCCAAAAATCAACAATCACAGGTTTGTCAGATTTAAGAACTAACTCTTCAAAATTGCTATCAGTAGCTTCTACAGTCATAAACGATATTTTTAAATTAATAAATATTTATTTGATCAGACATCAAATTAATATTACTGAACTGCAATATCAACTCCTGGCTGATGGTCAATAAACCCAAGTAGTTCATCCGACACTTTTATCCTTTTCGTCCGTGAAAACATGTTCACACTTACCCTGTTGACCGGGTCAAAGATATTAAATTTGAACAAAACTTTTCCCTTAGTCGAAGAAACTTTTTGAATTTCATTAATAAAATCATGTGTAATTACTGACAAGGGAACCAACAGGGTAACAGTTTTTACCAGTTCATCCCTTACCTCCGATAATAAATATATACTTTTTACTTTCAGCTCATAGGAATCATCTTTGTAAAAAGAAGCCTGTACAGTCCCTTTAACAAGTAAAGACAATCCTTCTCTGAAAAATTTGCTGTAATTCAGGTAATCGGTGCTGAAAAGTGCAATTCTGAAAGATGCATTGTAATCTTGAATAGTTAAAAATCCATAGGGCTTTCCATTTTTTGAGGTTCCTGTTTTAAATTCAGAAACAATACCTGCAAATGTTAGTTTCCGGCCTGTTAAGATTTTAAGGTCATTCAGTTTTTCCAATGCTATATTGCTGAATGAACGTATTTCAAACCTGTAATCATCTAAAGGATGGGCTGACAGATAAATACCAACCAGCTCCTTTTCTTTTTTTAATTTTTCAATTTTTGACCAGTTAAGAGGAGGAGGAATGGCAGGTTTAACAATTTCATAACTGGCAGATTCCCCAAAGAGAGACTGTTGAGTAGTATTCTTTTCTTGTTTTAGCCTGTTTCCGTATTTAATGAGGTCTTCAGTAAAGGTTAAGCCTTTCCCATTATCAGCAAGGAAGTTTTCTCTTTGAACTTCCTTGAAGCTGTCAAAGGCCCCTGCAATTGCCAGGGCTTCCAGGTTTTTTTTATTTACTACTGAAAGATCTGCCCTTTCAACAAAATCATAAATACTGGTAAATGTGCCATTTGCTTTTCTTTCATCTTTAACCAGTCCTGCTGCATTATGTCCTACCCCCTTGATGGCACCCAGTCCAAAACGAATATCCCCTTTTTTGTTAACTGTAAATTTAATATTGCTTTCATTAACGTCTGGTCCCAAAACTGAAATGCCCATTCGTTTGGCCTCATCCATGTAGATGGTGATCTTTTTTATATCTTTGATCTCCCTGCTTAACACTGCTGCCATAAATTCTGCCGGATAGTGTGCTTTTAAATATGCTGTACGATATGCCAGGTAGGCATAACAGGTAGAATGAGACTTATTGAATGCATATTGTGCGAATGCTTCCCAATCATGCCATACCCGTTCGGCTATTTTTTTGTCGATCTTATTTTTTTCACAACCATCAAGGAAACGTTTGTTTAACTTGTCCATTTCCTTTATTTTCTTTTTCCCCATGGCTTTCCGCAGTGAATCAGCCTCACCTCTTGAAAATCCCGCCATAGCCTGGGAAAGTTGCATAACCTGTTCCTGATAAACGGTAATTCCATAAGTATCCTTGAGGTAATCCTCCATTAAAGGAACGATATACTGAATTTTTGAACGACCATGTTTCCGGTTAATAAACTCAGGGATGTATTCCATAGGGCCCGGACGGTAAAGTGCATTCATGGCAATCAGGTCTTCAAAACGGTTAGGCTTTAACTCCCGGAGGTGTTTTTTCATCCCATCCGATTCAAACTGGAATAAGCCGGTAGTTTCTCCGCGGCTGAACAATTCAAATGTTTCCGGGTCATCCAATGGAATTTCATCTATATTCAGATCAATATTTCTCGATTCCCTGATATTCTCCACGGCATCTCTGATCTTGGAAAGGGTTTTCAGACCCAGGAAATCCATTTTTAGCATACCTACGCTTTCTACAAAATCTCCGTCGAACTGTGTTACAAATAGTTCAGAATCCTTAGATGTGCACAATGGAATATGATTTACCAGACTGGTTTTGCCTATTATAATTCCACAGGCATGTATTCCTGTATGTCGTTTGGAACCCTCCAGAATTTGGGCATATTTTAATGTCTGTGCCACCAATGGATCTTCAGAATCCCTTGCCTCCCGTAATTCTTTCACCTCTTTGTATGCCTGTTCCAGTGTTATCTTAACTTTATCGGGGACAAGTTTGGCTAATCTGTCAGCTTCTGGAAGTGGGAGCTTTTGTACCCGGGCCACATCCCTGATGGCCATTTTTGCAGCCATAGTTCCAAAAGTTATTATATGTGCTACTCTATCTTTCCCGTATTTATTAACTACCCATTTGAGGACATCTTCTCTTCCGTCCTCATCAAAATCAATATCAATATCGGGCAGGCTTATTCTGTCGGGATTAAGGAAGCGTTCAAAAAGAAGTCCATATTTCAGGGGGTCTATATCTGTAATTTTAAGGGAATAGGCAACGACAGACCCGGCAGCCGACCCTCTTCCCGGCCCAACAGAAACACCCATTTCCCGGGCAGCTTTTAAAACTTCATGAACAATCAGAAAATAACCAGGGTACCCCATTTTTTGAATAACGGATAATTCAAAATCAATTCTTTCCTTGATGGTATCATTAATTTCCGGGTATCTTTCTTTTGCCCCTTCATAACATAGGTGCCGTAAATAATCATCTGCATCTTCATAACCTTCCGGAATTGGAAAGTCGGGCATTATTGGGGCATGATCAAGATCATAATTCTCAACTTTTTCAGCAATATCCATTGTGTTTTCCAGTACTTCGGGAATGTCTGAAAAAAGAGCATACATTTCTTCCCTGGTTTTAAACCATTCCTGCTTGGTGTATCTTAAGCGATTGGGGTCGTCAAGGTCTTTTCCTGTATTCAGACAAATCAGGCGGTCATGTGCCTCCGCATCTTCCTCATTAATAAAATGGACATCGTTGGTAGCAATTAATTTAATCTGATGTTTTTTTGCAAACTCGATCAATTGTGTATTTACTATTTCTTGTTTAGCAAAAGTATCTGCATCCATTTTCGGATCGCCTGACTTATGTCTTTGAAGCTCCAGATAATAGTCTTCGCCAAATAATTTTTTAAACCAAAGTATTACCTCCTCGGCTTTTTCTTTATCTCCATTAATTATTGCCTGTGGTACTTCGCCTCCCAGGCAGGCTGATGAAGCAATTATTCCTTCATGGTATTTTTCAAGTATCTCTTTATCTATACGGGGTTTGTAATAGAACCCATCTGTCCAGGCTGTTGTAACAAGCTTGGAAAGGTTTTTAAAACCCAGGTTATTTTTTGCCAGAAGGATTAAATGATTACCCCCCCTATCTGGTTTTTCTGTCTTACTGGAAAGGTCATTTCTGGCCACATACACTTCACAGCCCAAAATGGGTTTTATACCATTTTCCATGGCTACGTTATAGAAGTGCTTTGCCCCAAATAAATTACCATGATCAGTTATGGCTACAGCAGTCATTCCATCATCTTTGGCTTTTTGTATTAAAAGCTCAACTTTTGAAGCTCCGTCAAGAATTGAGTACTGGGTGTGAACATGTAAATGAGTAAATGGCTTCATATGTATAAGATATTGAATATGTGTAATTTATGGGATTCAAGTAAATTTTTATCCGGGTTTGTAAAGGTATAGAAAACTGTTGTATGAAAATTGCCTGTTGATAAGTTATGAATAATTATAATTTGGAAGATAATTTTCTTTTGTGCTGGTTTTCCCTGGTAAATTCATGATAAAGAGAATATTATTTAAAAACCTTTTATAATGTATAATTAAATATTATCTTTGCGCCCGTAAAATTGAATGTTTATTAATTAAAAGCGTAGAAAATGCCAGCAAAAATCAGACTTACAAGACATGGTAGAAAGAGAAGTCCTTTTTATCATATTGTGATTGCTGATAGCAGGGCGCCACGGGATGGCAAATTTATCGAAAGGATTGGGATTTATAATCCAAATACAAATCCTGCCACTATTGAATTAGATTTTGATAGTGCTTTAGATTGGCTACAAAAGGGCGCTCAACCTACAGATACATGTAGGGCTATCTTATCATACAAAGGAGTTTTATACAAGAACCACCTCTTAAACGGGGTTAAAAAGGGCGCTTTTTCGGAAGAAGAAGTAGAAAAAAGATTTCAAACCTGGCAAACTGCCAAGGAACAGAAGGTTCAGGCTAAGGTGGATGGGCTAAGTAATAAAGCTAAGGAAGAAGCTGAAAAGATATTTGAAGCTGAGGCTAAAGTAAATGAAGCCAGAGCTGAGGAAATTGCCCGTAGGACATCAAAATTAGCTGATGAAGCAACAGCAGCAGCTGAAGCTAAAGAGGAAAAAGCATCTGAAGTGGTTGCAGATACAGTAGTTGCTGAAGAGCAGGCTGTTGTTGAAGATCAAGTTGTTGTTAAGGAGCAAGCTCCTGAAACAGAGAAGACTGCTGAGAAAACGGATGCTCCTGCTGAAGAAAAAAAGTAGTATCTTTCTTAAGATTTATCTATTGATTTTATGTCCCTGAAGAGAGAGGAATGTATTCTCTTGGGTACTTTGGTAAAAACCCATAGTTTTAGTGGTGAGCTGGTACTGAAAGCAAGTTTACCACTGGCAGATGAATTTGAAAATTTGGAATCAGTATTTCTTTTTATAAACGGAATACTGGTTCCTTTTTTTATGGATGAAATCATCATAAGCAATGAAAAAACTGCAATCCTGAAATTTGAAGATGTAAGTACAAAGGATGAGGCCGATAAATTACGAGGTAAAAGCGTTTTTATAGAAGATTCCAATTTGGCCCTTTCGATTTTTAAACCTGATCAAATACAGGATTATGCCGGATACGAACTTTGGGATGACAACCAACGAAAAATTGGAGTTGTTAAAGAATTGATTGATATTGCCAGTAATCCTCTTTTTGTAGTTGACCTGGATGAAGGTGAAATATTGATACCTGCCAACCCTGAACTTTTCATTGAAATCAATTCCGATAGTAAATTCCTGATAATCCTGGTTCCTGAAGGTTTGATACCCTTAGATTAAGTAATTGATGTTTCGCAGGTAAAATAATATGATATAATATTCTGATATTAAGATTGTTGAGCTTCGTGAATCCTTTGTGATATCCTCAGACAGTCGGCAGACAGGTTTGGGGCCTTTGTGGTTAAAATTGGATTCTCTTTATTACCACAAAGGAACACTAAGGAATGCACAAAGTACCACAAAGTAAAAAGTTCAAAAATGGAAATATTAAGTAATTAATTATCAGGGATATAATAAAATTATGGATTTTATAACTTATTTAATATCACACAACTAACTTTAAGTGCGAAACATTTGTAAGTAATTATTGCTTATCCGTTTTATTTTCAATTATTATTTGTTTTAGATGCAGCAATAAATTGATTAGATCGTCTATTCTTATAAATCTATTTAAAATTTAACAATCATGAAAATGAAATTTATCTATCCGGTTATTGTTTTAGTAATTTTTGCAAATAGTATTAATATCTATGGAGTTTCAGAAAAGAAAGAGACCCGGAAAGTTGCTTCATTCAGCGAGCTGGGACTTTCTATTTCGGCAGATGTTTACATTAGTCAGGGAAACAAGACAGAGCTTATTATTGAGGGTGATGGGAATACAATTGAACATATTGAGACAGAAGTTTCAGGAGGGAAGTTGAAAATAAAGTATGATACCCGAAACACATGGAAGTATAAAAAGGTGAAGATTTATATTAGCTCACCAAATTGGGAGGGAATTTATGTTGCAGGGTCAGGAAATATCACGAACCAGACAGCAATTGAAGGAAAGCAGATGGAAATTGCTGTCAGCGGTAGTGGAGATATAAATATTGATGACTTAAAGGCAAAAAAAATTGGAATTCGTGTTTCAGGATCAGGGGATATTTCCTTAAAAGGCCGGGATAAAACAGAATCAATGGAGGTTTCTATCAGTGGCTCAGGAGATGTTGATGCTTCCGGTATTTTTGTAGATAAGGTAAATGTAAGGATTAGTGGATCAGGTGGGGCCAGGGTATATGCTGAAACTGATATTAAAGTGAGCATCTCAGGGAGCGGGAGTGTCTATTACAAAGGTAATGCCTTAATTGATGCCCGTATAAGCGGATCAGGAAAGGTGAAGAATTTTGAATAAATTTAAAATTTGTTATTAATATATCTCAGGGTACTTTCACTTATTTCCAGTAGTTTATTCCCTGATAATTTTAATCTCGTTTTGGAGGTTTAACTTAATGATGGATGAGGGGCTTGAAGGATTCTTTTTAGTATGGTCCATATTTACGATATATTGTACCCCTTTTAGGATAGGTTCTTCTATGTCAGCGAAGGTTTTAGGGTAAGATTGTCCGGCTATATTTGCAGATGTGGAAACTATGGGCTTCCCAAAGAGGCTAATTAGTTTTTGACAAAAAGGTGTATCACAGATCCTTATGCCAATGGCCCCATCATGATTAATTAAATTTTGCGCCAGATTAATTGCATCCGGATATATAATTGTAAGGGGTTTTTCTGATAAGCTGATAAGCTCAGGTGCCATGGACGGAATTTCCCTTATGTATTCCTTCAACATTTCTATGCTGTTAACCAGTACCAGCATTGTCTTACTGTCTTCACGTTGCTTAAGATGGTATATTTGTTTAATAGCCTTCTGGTTAGTGGCATCGCAACCAATTCCCCAGATCGTATCGGTCGGATAAAGAATGAGGCCTCCTTTTTGTAACACTTTTATTGCTGCATCAACTTCTTTCAGCATTTTATTTTTAATTTTTCCTTAAAAGCCAGAGCTTGATATACCGCATACGAACAGCATAAGCAGAAACCATGGAAATAACAAGTCCCTGGAATCCATCCAGGAAACCGGCATGAATAATATAATGTTTTATAAAACGGTAAAAAGGCTTAATGATTAGATGATATGCCGTAATCCTGCCAACTATTGGATCGTAATCTAAAGCCTGCAAGCTGGCATAAGAGTTTAATTTTTCAATGTAATTGTCAAGACTTATGTAAGTATTGTGGTACAATTTATTTTTTAGAAATCCAACTTTTCCGTCTGTAGTAAGCTCTTCATGAACATACTTATTATTGTAACGAGATTGGTCCCGTTGGAATAAACGCATTACCTTATCATTTCTCCAGCCACTATGCCGTATTAGTTTTCCCATGAAATAAAAGGTCCGGTAAATCCAGAAGCCAGTTTCTTCGGGGTCTTTTTTTAATACTTCTATGATTTCACTTTTTAATTCCGGTGTGACCAACTCATCTGCATCAACAATAAGTACCCATTTATTTTTGGCCTGAGGTATGATCCAGTTTTTTTGTTTTGATCCCGAAATGTATTCGTGTTGAATAACAGTAGTTTCGAATTTTCTGGCAATTTCTACAGTTTTGTCCTTGCTGAAAGAATCTACAATAATGATCTCGTCTGCAAAAAGTACTGAACGAATGACCTTTTCAATGTTGTTTTCTTCATTAAAGGTGGTGATAATGGCTGTCAGGTTTACCTTCTCCATTGATTTGGTTGGATTATTTTAGGGTTGTCGGGTTAAATCTTACTGTAAATATACATACACATTCAGGTATTCATATAAAACTCAAAATGGCCTGGTTTTATTTTACTTTATTATTTATTTTTTGTTGCAATCAGGTTACATTATTTAAATAAAGTTTTTTAGTTAAATGGAAGGCTGGAAATAATAAAGACTATACACTTACATCATAGTCTCTAAGAGCTTCATTTAAAGAAGTCTTAAGGTTAGTTGAAGCTTTCCTTTTACCAATAATCAGGGCACAGGGAACCTGGTACTCACCTGCTTTAAAGGTTTTGGTGTAAGAGCCGGGAATAACTACCGACCGCTCAGGAACATAGCCATTGTATTCCAATGGCTTATCTCCTGATACATCAATGATCTTTGTTGATTTGGTAATGACAACATTGGCTCCAAGTACTGCTTCTTTTGCTATCATTGCCCCTTCAACAATAATACATCTTGATCCGATAAAACAATTGTCTTCTATAATTACCGGGGCAGCCTGAACGGGTTCAAGAACACCTCCAATACCCACACCTCCACTCAAATGTACATTTTTACCAATTTGGGCACATGAGCCAACTGTGGCCCAGGTGTCAACCATCGTCCTCTCATCAACAAATGCACCAATATTTACATAAGAAGGCATCATAACTACGCCCGGGGCCAGATAGCTTCCATACCGGGCTACCGCCAGAGGTACTACCCGTACACCTTTTTCCTTAAAACCTGTCTTTAGTTTGATCTTATCATGGAATTCCAGGGGACCTACCTCAAATACTTTTGTATCCAGAATCGGGAAATACATTAATACCGCCTTTTTAACCCATTCATTTACAATCCAGCTTTCCCCATCTTTTTGGGCTACCCGAACTTTACCTTTGTCGAGTAAATCAATGATTTCCATGATGGTAGAGATGGTTTTTTTATCCTTCAGTAAGCTTTTATCATCCCATGCTTTATCTATTATGTTTTTAAGATTTTGGTTCATAATGTGTTTTTGTAAAAAATAACAAGTTACTCCTTGTTGTCCCGGGTTGGTAAAATTTAAAAAACCAACCTGAACGCAAATAAAAAAATAATTTTTCATTTGAACAAAGGTATTTGAATTTACTTTAGAATAACAATTTAATCCTGTAGTGATCAATTAATGATTTATTATCTTTATGGATTAATTAAAACCAGATATAATGTTAATTAATAAGTTTTATTTTGTTTCCGGGGTTTTCTTATTACTTAATCTATTAAATGGGGAGGCGCAGGATGATTTAAAATACCAGGTCCCTCCCAAAGAAATGGTTGCAATTGTAGATGCCCCTGTCACACCACGGGTAATTCTATCTCCTTTAAAAACAAACATGGCTATCCTGAGCCGACCAGGGAACCCTTCGATAGCAGATTTGTCAGCAGTTGAAAACAGAATTGCAGGTCTCCGGATTGATCCTTCAACTAATGGCCCAAGCCGTTTGTCTTATGTTGTCGGTATTCTGATTAAGAAGTTGAAGACAAATAGTGAGAAAGAGGTAACCGGTCTTCCTTCAAATCCTAAAATAACAGAAGTGCAATGGTCTCCAAACGGGGAATATCTGGCTTTTGTTAACACAGAATCTGAAGGGATTTCTTTATGGTTGATTAAGCTTGAAACTTTGAGCGCATCAAAACTGACAGAGGCAGTACTTAATGGTGTTTTCCGGGGAGGAAGCTATTCATGGATGCCGGATAGTAAATCCCTTGTTTATAAATCGGTTGTTGATACCAGAGGCGAATTGCCGGAGAGACCAAAAGTTCCGGCAGGGCCGGTTGTTCAGGAAACTTCAGGAAGTAAAGCTGCTATACGGACTTACCAGGATCTGTTGAAAACCCCTTATGATGAGAAATTGTTTGAATATTTAGGTGCTTCACAGTTAATCCATATGGATATTGATGGCAGGAAACAGAAAATTGGGTCTCCTGGTGTAATATCTTCCCTGAATCCATCCCCGGACGGTAACTATATACTTATACAAACAATCCAAAGGCCTTATTCATATTTGGTTCCTTACTATCGTTTTCCATTTACAGTTGAGATATGGGACAGAACAGGAAAAAAAATAAAAACTATTGCTGATATTCCTTTGGCAGAGGAAATTCCTAATGGTTTTGATGCAGTGCGGACCGGTCCCAGATCCCATACATGGAGATCGGATGTTCCGGCAACAGTATATTGGGTTGAAGCTTTGGATGAAGGAAATCCTAAAAAGGAAGCCGTTTTAAGGGATCAGGTATATTCACTTTCAGCACCTTTTAATGGTTTACCTTTGAAAAGTGTAGCAACCCATTTTCGTTATAGTGGTATATCATGGGGGAAGGCAAACCTGGCAATCCTTTCTGAGTATTGGAGAAAAACAAGAAAAAGCCGGAAAAGTTTTTTTAATCCGGATCAACCTGAGGGAAGTTTGAAAACTGTTTTTGAATTATCATCAGAAGATCGTTATAATGATCCGGGTAGGTTTGTTACATACAGGAACTCAGCCGGGAAAAGGGTATTGCAATTTGGGAAAAAGAACAAGAGTTTGTATCTCTTTGGTAGTGGGGCTTCCACTGAAGGGAACAGGCCTTTTGTGGATAATTATGATATTTCTTCGGGTAAGACCAGGCGATTGTGGAGGTCAGAAGCACCTTACTATGAAAGTCCAACCATGTTTCTGGATGCAGATAAAGGATTGTTGCTTACTTCCCGGCAATCAGTTAAGGAGCCCCCAAATTATTTTATCCGTTTCTTAAAGTCAGGTAAGCTGTCTCAAATTACACAATTCCCTCATCCTTATCCCCAGTTTAAAGATATTCAAAAGGAAATTGTTCGATATAAAAGAGAGGACGGTGTACAGCTTAGTTTCGAGTTATATTTACCAATTGGTTATAAGAGAGATGATGGTCCCTTACCTACATTTCTTTGGGCTTATCCGCGTGAATATAAGAGTGCATCAGCAGCTGGTCAGATGAATGGCTCTCCATATACTTTTGTCAGGATCAGTCCAACTTCTGCTTTGGTAATGGTTACTCAGGGATATGCAGTTTTAAATAATGCCAGTTTCCCTATAATCGGGGAAGGTGATAATGAGCCCAATGATTCTTTTGTTAAGCAGCTGGTGGGAAATGCTGAAGCTGCAATTAATAAGGCGGTAGAAATGGGTGTAACTGACCCTGGGCAGGTTGCCGTTGGGGGTCATTCGTATGGTGCTTTTATGACTGCAAATCTTTTGTCCCATTCTGAATTATTTGCTGCTGGTATTGCAAGAAGTGGAGCTTATAACAGGACATTAACACCATTTGGTTTTCAGGCTGAACCCAGGACTTACTGGGAAGCTCCGGAGATTTATTATACAATGTCCCCATTTATGCATGCTGATGAAGTAAAAACCCCAATTCTTCTTATTCATGGGATGGCTGATAATAATTCCGGGACTTTCCCAATTCAAAGTGAAAGGTATTATGGTGCCCTGAAAGGTAATGGCGCCACCGTTAGGTTAGTAATGTTGCCTGATGAAAGCCATGGTTATAGAGCAAGGGAATCGGTCCTTCATATGCTGTGGGAGATGAATAGCTGGCTTGAAAAATATGTGAAAAATAAGTAGCTGGAAATATTATCCCAATATTTGAGTTAGAAGTAAATAGAAACTATCGTTAACTAATATTCAGATTAATTGAGTAAAGTATTTAGTATAGGGATCTTATGGATGTTGATTGCTTATAGTTCTATGGCTGTTAATGAGGTTGCAATGGATACCCTTGTAACAGTTAACGGGCAGCTAAAGGATATGAATGACAGTCCTGTTTCCTATGCTCATATTATAAATTCTGGTATAGGAATGGCCACTACAAGTGACAGCCTTGGTTTCTTTAGAATTCATATGCGGTTTGGGGATTCTTTGCATATTTCGGCCATTGGGTTTATGGAAAAGTATTTTTTGTTACCTAAGTTTTGGCCTTCTAACCATTTCTCCGGAGTCATTTACCTTAAATATAAAATTTATGAAATTGAGGAGGTTGCTATCCATGGCCTTGGTAGTTACGAGCAATTTAAACAAAAAGTATTAAATACCAGAGTGCCACCCCCTCCCGCTGAAGAAGCTAGGATCTACTTACAACGGATTGCCAGACGGGAGGCAATTAAATATGATAAGGTACGGGTAGGTTTTAGCTTTCATATGAAATCACTGGAAGAAAGAAGTTTGAAGAAACTTCAGGTTAAGTTACAGGAAGAGGAGAGAAGAAAGATAATTGAAAGTAAATTTAATGAGGAAAATATTGGTGAATTAACCGGGTTGAAAGGGCCGGAAGTAAGGGCATTCATGAATTATTGCAGATTCCCGGAAGACTTTTTGCTTTATTCCTCGGAATATGAAATTTTGGAAGCTGTTAAAAGGATATTTGTTAACTATTACCGAAAAAGCCGTTGATAAAAAATATGTATTATGAAATTGCCGGTTTTTAATGACATTCAGGCCGCTCATGCCAGAATTCAACCCTATGTGAACCGTACTCCGGTGTTGACTTCTTCAGCTATTAATTCGATGCTTGGTGCCGAGTTGTTTTTTAAGTGTGAGAATTTCCAGAAAGTTGGTGCTTTTAAATACCGTGGGGCCACCAATGCAGTTCTCATGATGAAAAAAGAAAGGATGAGGCTTGGGGTTGCTACCCACTCTTCGGGTAATCATGCTGCAGCCCTTGCACTGGCAGCCAGGAAGCAGGGGGTGCCTTCTTATATCGTTATGCCGGAAAATGCCCCGGAGGTTAAAATAAAAGCGGTTAAATCTTATGGTGCGGAAATTACTTTTTGCAAACCAAATTTGAGGGCGAGGGAAAAAGGACTGAGGGAAGTAATTCAACGAACCGGGGCCAGTTTTATCCATCCATACGATAACTTTAATGTAATTTGCGGTCAGGGAACGGCTGTTAAAGAGCTACTTGAGGATATACCTGCACCTGAAATAATTCTTGCCCCGGTAGGTGGTGGTGGGTTATTTAGCGGTACTGTTATAGCTGCAAAAGCTATGATTAATAATATTCAGGTTATTGCTGTTGAACCTGAAAATGCAGATGATGCTTACCGCTCTTTTCATAGTGGTCATCTTATTCCATCGGAAAATCCTGATACTATTGCTGATGGCCTCCTGACATCATTAAGCGAACTTACTTTTACTATTATCAGACAAAATGCAGACGATATATTGACCGCATCTGAGGAGTTTATAGTTATGGCTATGAGGCTTATATGGGAGAGGATGAAAATTATAATTGAACCTTCTGCAGCTGTTCCGCTAGCTGTGTTGTTGCAACATAAAGAACTGGGAAGGGGTAAAAAGATTGGTATTATTCTTTCAGGAGGTAATGTTGACCTGGATCAGTTACCAGCTTTGTTTTCTTTTAAAAAGAAGGAACAACGGATAGGGTAGTGGTCAGAATATTTTTCCTTGAGTGTTCTGAAATTGTGGGATACCAGTCTTTCACTGTGGAGAATATAGTCGATGCGATATGATGGGATAATTTCCGAATATGTTTTTCCCAGTCCTTTACCGGATTCAATAAATGCATCGCTCAGGTTTTTTTTAACTTTCCGGTAAGTATAAGAAACTGGCGTGTCATTAAAATCACCACATACAATAACAGGATATGGAGAGCTTTGTATATGGGCTGATAATTTACGGGCCTGGCCTGCTCTTTTTACATAAGCCCTTTTCATTTTAGAGGAGATTTCTTTTACTTCTCTTAGAGGTAGATCTTCAATGGTTTCTTCAAAATCTGTTAAAAATTTGAAATTGTCAGAACCCAGCCGGAATGATTGAAGGTGGTTATTGTAAATACGTATAGTGTCATTTCCTACAAGCAGATCAATAAAGATACTTAAATTATTGGCATGCTCATATTCAATCCTACCTTTATGAATAATTGGATATTTACTAAAAATTGCCAGTCCGTAGTGATGGTCTTTACTTTGTTTATTTAAAAATTGGATATATAAATTTGGAGTGTTGCCTAAGTGTTTTTTAAAAGTGTTTAAATTAAAATGGTAATAATCTGAAATGAGCACCTCCTGCAGGCAAATAATATCTGTATTTTCCTGATTTATAAATTGCAGGGTTTTTTCTGCTGTTTTTGTTTCTTTTTCAAAAAGATTAAACATCCTGACGTTATAAGAGAGTACATTTATTTCAGGACCTGAAACAGAACTATCCTGTGCTATTTTATCTTTACCCCTGAATATTGGTATATAACTATTAAAGTGATTGACACCCAATAATATAACAATAAGGATAAGTAATGATAGTTTCTTTTTGCGGAAGATCCAATAAAAGAAAAAAAATAAATTTCCAATAAGAAAGTAAGGATATGCAAGTCCAAAGAATGCCAGGAACCATATTCTTTCCGGGCTGATCCAAACAGAAATATATGCTAATAAAATACTTATTATTAGCATGATTGAAAGTATGGATGCAAATATTTGGAGTGGTTTTTTCACTTAGTTCCAGCTTATTTTCTTTTATAAAGAAAACATTTACTTTTTATTCTCACTCATCTTAAAAAGAATCTCTTTTTCTTTTTTAGTCAGACTGCTATAACCCCCTTTGGAAATTTTCTCAAGGATTTCATCAACTTGTTTTTGTTGACTGGCCTTAAATTGTTTATATTCAAAATCATTATTTGGTGGTTTTTTATATTTGACTTTGAGCTTCGGCCTGGGTCTGATAATACTCACCAAGCTGTCCATTAATTTGTCGAACCATTTACCAATATCCTTACCTTTTTTATATTGTATAACGTATAAAAAACCGAAAAGTGCACCTCCTAAATGAGCTATCTTACCGCCGGTATTTGTGGCAAAATCCAATACAGATGTGAAAAAGAGTACGCCAATGGCTATGTACTTAATTTGTACCGGGCCGATAAGAACTAATCTTACAACATATTTGGGTACATAAGTGGCTGTAGCTATAACAATGGCCATGACTGCCGCCGATGCTCCCAAAGCAATGGAAACTTCCCGGACTTTTTCAAAAGCAGGAAAAACATTAAATGAAAAAATATAGAGGACGGCCCCCGATAAGCCACCTAATAAATAAATTGTAGTAAGTTTTTTCTGATCAAAATATTCAAGGAAAATTTTCCCAAACCAAAAAAGCCAGAGCATATTAAATAAAATATGCAAAAATCCTTCATGAAGGAACATATAACTAAAAGGGGTCCAGAATTTTGTTGCCAGTTGCGGCAGGCTTGCAGGTACTGCTAGCCATTTAATAACTTCGAATTCACCCTGGGGCATATTTAACAGAAAGAAGACTATGGTAATTACCTTAATAGCCAGAAACATTCCTACATTGATATATACAAGCTTTGCAAGTGAGGATCCTTCTTTGAAAGAATCTTTTATTTCATCTAAAATATTCATAGGTCTGTTAATAGAAATGAGTCCGGTCTTTATTCCACACTTTTATTAAAATATATCCAAAAATCATGCCACCCAGGTGGGCAAAATGGGCGACATTGCTTCCCTGCTGGGCAAAAGCCAATACAAGTTCCAGAATCCCATAGAGAATAACAAAATATTTTGCCTTTATAGGTATAGGTGGAAATAGTAACATAAGTTGAGTATTAGGGAATAGCATACCAAAGCCGAGTAATACTCCAAATACCGCACCTGAAGCCCCTAATACGGGTACATTTAATAGAAGATTCATTTTACCCATTGCAGGGTCAGAATAGTTTTGCATATTTTGAAGTATTCCCTGGCCGTTTTCCAATACCATCTGAACTTGTTCAGGACTCATTTTCCCTTTCAGGATAGCAAATTCTATCCAATGAACAAAGGTGTAAAAAGCTGCAGCTCCCAATCCGGTTACAAAGTAGTAAATGAAAAAACGTTTGCCACCCCAGACAGATTCCAATACTCTCCCAAACATCCATAAGGCAAACATGTTAAAAAACAAGTGCCCCAGGCTGCCATGCATAAACATGTGGGTGATAAACTGATAGGGCTGGAAATGTTCCGCTAAAGGGTAATAAAGTGCCAATACCCGTGAAAGGTCAACTCCAAATTTTCTTCCAGCTATGGTAGCAAGATAAAACAGTACATTTAAAATGATCAGGTTCTTGACCACCGGGGGAGTAGATCCATATATTGATTTGAGATTATTCACAGTTTTCTATTTTTTAGAATTGAGAAAAAATAATTTGACAAGATAGACACAATACTTAAGCCAAAGTAAAAAATATTATAAAAAAGATCGGAAGCCTTAATTATATGAGATTGATTAATTATGATTATGCTATGTATATATTGTTTCTATGATGGGTGTTGTGGTATTGAAAATCTCTGTTTGTTCGCTGAATATCAACTATATAATAATAGGCATGTAAATAAGAATTCTATAAATCAAAGCTCCGTTAATCATTATGTCTTACATGGAAATGACACCTGGACAAAATGTCAGTTCTTTCTTGTTAAATAGATGTGTCTCTATTTAGTGCTTGTCCATAATGTCTCCCGAAACTTCGGGATTATGCTTGTCTTTAAAACAGTCATT
>Ga0164313_10001429_pt1 | contig 21090 bp, 21 predicted proteins | sample GuaBasSedimGuay4_FD_113735 | JGI IMG/M metagenome (GOLD analysis project Ga0164313, IMG submission 113735) | Subseafloor sediment microbial communities from Guaymas Basin, Gulf of California, Mexico - Guay4, Core 4569-4, 0-3 cm | ecosystem: Environmental > Aquatic > Marine > Hydrothermal vents... | reverse complement strand
GTATGGGATAATGACGATTTGTTCTTAAATTGGATCATGCATCCCTATGTGGGTGCAATATATTATATGTCGGCCAGAGGAAGCGGATATAGGTGGTGGGAATCGTTTCTTTATGCTTCTGTAATGTCCACATTTTTTTGGGAGTATGGGGTTGAAGCATTTGCTGAAATACCGTCGTGGCAGGATCTAATAATAACACCGGTTGCAGGGTCTGTCATCGGCGAATTATTTTTTGTTGCCAAAGGAACAGTTATAAGAAATGACAGAAGAATTTTAAGGTCCAGATTTCTTGGTGTAGCTTCACTGATCATTATGGATCCTGTAAATGAAATACTTAATGGTCTGGGTTACAAAACAAAGAACAAAATGCAGTATTATTCCCTAATAGGACCTATTGATTTTGATCCGGTTTCTCAAAAAAGCGTATGGGGTCTGCAAGTAGCGGTACGATTTTAAGGGATAATAACTCCTTAATTGTAAGCGCACTACTTACTCAAGTACATTTTTCTTCTCGAATACAGCTCATAGAATTGATCATCTTTTAAACTATCTATAAATAGGATGCTCTCGCCTGTTGATTTCATTTCAGGACCTAAATTTTTGTTCACATTCGGAAACTTATTGAACGAAAAGACCGGTTGTTTGATTGCATAACCTTCCAGTCGGGGTTTAAAATCAAAATCGGTTACTTTGTTCTCCCCGAGCATTACTTTAGTAGCAAAATTCACATAGGGTTCATTGTATGCCTTCGAAATAAATGGAACTGTTCTTGAAGCTCTTGGATTGGCCTCAATAATATATACCATGTCGTCTTTTATAGCAAACTGAATATTAATTAATCCAACGGTTTTTAGAGCCAAAGCAATATTTTTGGTATGGTCTTTAATTTGTTGCATCACAAATTCGCCCAGATTAAAAGGCGGTAAGGTGGCATTTGAATCGCCAGAATGTACTCCGCAAGGTTCAATATGCTCCATAATACCAATGATATACACATTTTTACCGTCGCAGATGGCATCTGCTTCGGCTTCTATGGCACCATCTAAATAATGATCAAGAAGTAAGACATTATTTGGTATTTTTCTTAAAATATCAATTACATGCTTCTCCAATTCTTCTTTGTTAATAACGATCTTCATGCCCTGACCACCCAGAACATAACTCGGTCTTACTAATATTGGAAAATCAAGATCATCGGCTATAGCCGCAGCTTCATCTGCAGTGGTGGCGGTACCAAATTCTGGAAATGGAATACCAAGCTCGATCAATAATTCAGAAAAATGCCCTCGATCTTCTGCCAGATCTAAGGCCTCAAAACTAGTTCCGATAATCTTTATACCGTATTTGCTTAATTTTTCAGCCAATTTTAAAGCAGTTTGCCCACCCAGTTGGACTATAACTCCTTCTGGTTGCTCTAATTGGATAATATCCCAAATATGTTCCCAAAAAACAGGTTCGAAATATAATTTATCGGCAATATCGAAATCAGTAGAAACGGTTTCCGGGTTGCAATTGATCATGATTGTTTCATAACCACATTCTTTAGCAGCCAATACTCCATGAACACAACAATAATCAAACTCTATTCCTTGTCCAATCCTGTTGGGTCCTGAACCTAGGACAACTATTTTCTTCTTATCACTTACTTTACTTTCGTTATCCGAAAATGACTTTCCGTTTACGATCATATCAGATTCAAATGTAGAATAGTAATAGGGTGTCTCGGCTTTAAATTCTGCAGCGCAGGTATCAACCAGTTTGTATACCCTGTTTATATTTAATTCCCTGCGTTTTTTATGGACTTCACTTTCCCAACATTTGAGCATATGTGCGATTTGTCTGTCTGCAAATCCCTTTTGCTTTGCTTCAAGTAGCACGTCTTTCGGGATAGATTTTAAATCATATGTCTCAATCTCTTTTTCCAAAAAATGAAGCGCTTCGTATTCCTTTAAAAACCACATATCAATTTTTGTGATCTCGTGAATTCTACTCAGTGGAATTCCTATTTGAATGGCATCATAAATTACGAATACCCTGTCCCAGCTCGGGTTTTGCAACTTGCTAATAACTTTGTCATATTCTTTAACTCCCTTACCATCTGCACCAATACCGTTTCTGCTAACTTCCAGGGACTGGGTTGCTTTGTGAAGTGCCTCCTGAAAGGAGCGCCCAATTCCCATTACTTCTCCAACGGATTTCATCTGTAAACCTATGGTCCTTTCCGCTCCCTCGAACTTGTCAAAATTCCATCTTGGAATTTTAACTATTACATAGTCCAATGTTGGTTCGAATAGTGCCGAAGTGTTTTTCGTAATTTGGTTTTCTAACTCGTCCAAATGATAGCCTATAGCTAATTTTGACGCTATTTTTGCAATTGGATACCCTGTTGCTTTGGAAGCTAAGGCAGAAGACCGGGATACTCTGGGATTTATTTCAATGGCTATAAGTTCTTCTTTTTCATCCGGACTCATTGCGAACTGCACATTACATCCACCGGCAAAATCTCCTATTGAACGCATCATTTTAATGGCCATATCTCTCATTCGCTGATAAACAGTATCGCTTAAGGTCATGGCAGGAGCAACCGTAATAGAATCACCGGTATGGATTCCCATAGGGTCCATATTTTCAATAGTACAAATTATGACTACGTTATCATTCTTATCCCTTAAAAGCTCTAACTCATATTCTTTCCATCCCAATAATGCCTGGTCAATCAGAACTTCATGAATAGGTGACGCTTCCAAACCACGTTGTAATAATTCATCAAAATCTTTCCTGTCATAGACAATAGACGCCCCGGTACCTCCTAAAGTAAAGGATGGTCTTATAACTAAGGGAAATCCAAATTCCTGAGCAATTTCTTTACCTTTTAAAAAGGATGTTGCTGTTTTTGAAGGTGCTTGCCCTATACCTATTTCATTCATTAAATTTCGAAACTGTTCTCTGTCTTCCGTAATTTTAATAGCATCTATATCAACTCCTATGATCTCAATATTAAAATCCTCCCATATTCCTTTATCGTCAGCTTCAATGCATAAATTGAGTGCCGTTTGTCCACCAACAGTTGGTAAAACCGCATCGATCTTATGTTTATTTAAGATCTCAATTATTGATTTTGTCGTAAGCGGTTTCAAATAGACATGATCAGCTATCTGTGGATCAGTCATTATGGTTGCGGGATTAGAATTTATTAAAATAACTTCAATACCCTCTTCTCGCAATGATCGAACTGCTTGTGTTCCGGAATAGTCAAATTCACATGCTTGGCCTATTATAATTGGACCTGAACCTATAATTAGAATTGATTTAAGGGATGTATTTCTTGGCATTTGTAGAATGATGTTTTTAGAATGTAAATATAATAATTTGTGCGATCTATACTCTGACGATTAGATATAAAAAAAGGTGTTACTACTAAAAGTAACACCTAATATATTTTTTATCAAAACATATTATTTTTTATGATTTGGTTCTGACGAAACTGAAACTTTCTTTCTGCCTTTAGCTCTTCTTCTAGCTAAAATTTTTCTTCCATTAACACTGGACATTCTCTCTCTAAAGCCGTGCTTATTTTTTCTCTTTCTTTTTGATGGTTGGAATGTTCTTTTCATTTCTTAATATCTTTATTTAGCTAAATGCGTATTTTTATCTCAAAAGTGCGGCAAATATACAAAGAGTTTTAGTTCTGACAAGCCAGATGATGAAAAAAACTTAACATTATTGCATACTTTTTAACAATTTAAAAATGTATTTTTACCAAAAAACAAAGATTGTATGCAATTTAATAAACCAATGCTTAAAGACGGGTCACTTGACGGACGGGTAATAGTCGTTACTGGTGGTGGAAGTGGGTTAGGAAAATCCATGTCGACTTATTTTTTGGAACTGGGAGCTAAGGTTGTAATTAGTTCCAGGAATTTCGAAAAACTTACTAACGCAGCCAAAGAATTAGAAGAAAAAACAGGGGGAAAAGTTCTGCCTGTTCAATGTGATGTTAGAAATTATGAAGAGGTTGAATTAATGTTAGCATCTACTTTGAAAGAATTTGGAAGAGTTGATGGTCTCTTGAATAATGCCGCCGGAAATTTTATAAGTCCTACAGAGCGGTTATCATCGAATGCGTTCGATACAATAATCGATATCGTTTTAAAGGGGACAAAAAATTGCACATTAGCCTTTGGCAAACATTGGATAGCAACCAAACAAAAAAAAGCTACGGTTCTAAATATCGTAACAACTTATGCCTGGACCGGTTCCGCCTTTGTAGTTCCTTCCGCAATGGCTAAGGCAGGTGTCTTGGCCATGACAAGATCCTTGGCAGTAGAATGGGCCAAATATGGAATTCGATTTAATGCAATCGCACCTGGACCTTTTCCTACAAAAGGGGCTTGGGATAGGTTACTCCCGGGAGATTTGAAGGATAAATTTGATATGAAGAAGAAAGTGCCATTGGGTAGAGTAGGTGAGCATCAGGAATTGGCCAACCTGGCCGCATATTTGATGTCTGATTTTTCATCTTATGTTAATGGAGAGGTTATCACTATAGACGGTGGTGAGTGGCTACAAGGGGCAGGAGAATTTAATATGCTACAGGAAATACCTGAGGAGATGTGGGATATGTTGGAAATGATGATACGGAAAAAGAAAAACAAGTAAATTACATCAAGGCAAACCAAAAGAATGTCAAAGGACTGACACTCTATAATTCGAAGCAACCCCCGGGGGATTAAACTCACCGTGGAAAACAAAGCTTTAGATCGCTATTACTCATTATAATCTCAAGATTTTTGAATAAAATAATTGTTGAGAATTCCATGTTTTTAAAGTTAATTTCTGTATGTATAGAAATTGTATTAAATGTTAAAAACTTCATTTTTAAAGCTCATAAATAATTGTATTTTTACAGCGATAAAAATTAAATTTTTTAATGGGAAAAATAATAGCAATTGCTAATCAAAAAGGGGGAGTTGGAAAAACCACGACTACAGTGAATCTGGCCGCATCCTTGGGTGTTTTGGAAAAAAAGATCCTGCTGATAGATGCAGATCCACAGGCCAATGCAAGCTCCGGTTTAGGAATTGATGTTGAGGCTGTTGAAAAAGGTACTTATCAGGTTTTAGAGCATACAATATCTGCTAAAGAGGCAATAATTAAAACCAATTCTCCAAATGTTGATATTATACCTGCACATATAGATCTGGTGGCTATTGAAATTGAACTTGTTGATAAAGAGAACAGGGAGTACATGTTAAGAGATGCGCTTCAGGAGATTAAGGAGAATTATGATTATGTTGTTATTGACTGTGCACCATCTTTGGGTCTTATAACTCTTAATGCACTTACCTCAGCAGATTCGGTAATTATTCCGATACAATGCGAATATTACGCCCTGGAAGGATTAGGGAAATTATTGAATACAATTAAAAGTATTCAAAAAATTCATAATCCCGATTTAGATATAGAAGGATTATTATTAACCATGTTTGATTCTCGATTACGACTTTCAAATCAAGTGGTTGCCGAAGTGAAAAAACATTTTCACAATATGGTGTTTAAAACGATCATACAACGAAACATCAGACTGGGGGAAGCCCCGAGTTATGGAGAGAGTATCATTGCATATGATGCAACCAGTAGGGGAGCTGTAAACTACATTAATCTGGCGAATGAAATTATAAAAAAGAATTCAAATGGCTAAAGCAACGAAAAAGCAAGCATTAGGCAGGGGATTGTCGGCTTTATTAAAGGATACCAGTGAAGACATAATTTCCGCAAAAGATAAGAACGCAGAAAAATTAATAGGCAATATAATAGAAATCGATTTGGGTGCAATTGTTGAGAATCCATATCAACCCAGATCTAATTTCAATGAAGAGTCTTTAAGAGAATTAGCAAGTTCAATTAGGGAACTAGGTGTAATACAGCCCATTACAGTCAGGAAATTAGAAGGAAATCAATTTCAACTGGTGTCTGGTGAGCGCAGACTTAGAGCGTCTAAATCTATTGGATTAAAAACAATACCTGCTTATATTAGGATTGCTAATGATAAAGAAATGTTGGAAATGGCTCTTGTTGAAAATATTCAACGAAAAGATCTTGATCCAATTGAGATCGCTCTTTCCTTTCAGCAATTGATAGATGTCATTAAATTAACTCAGGAGGAGTTGAGTATTCGTGTTGGCAAGAACCGAACAACCGTTACAAATTTCCTAAGGTTATTGAAATTAGATCCAATAATTCAGACCGGAATAAGAGATGGGTTCCTAACAATGGGGCATGGGAGAGCCTTGATCAATGTTTCCAGCCTGGCAACGCAAATAGAAATATATCAAAAAATTTTAAAGGATAAATTATCCGTTCGACAAACAGAACAATTAGTTAAAAAAGTTCGGGAGGGAGGATCAATGAATACTTTAGCTGTAAAATCTAAAGAACTACCAATATTTGTAAAGAATGGCATAAAAGAAATCAGTTCTTATTTTGGTCATAAGGTTGAAATTAAAGTATCTGGTAAGGATAAAGGAAAAATTGTAATCCCATTCCATTCGGAAGAAGACTTTGTTCGTATCAAAAAATTGTTGGAGTAGATGGTTCAACGCATTATCTATACCATTTTCATTTTAATTTTTTGTTTGAATTTTTGTTTTGGACAAGAAATTGAGGATGGAGATATTAAGATAATGGCCAAAGATACCCTATTTACAGATGGAGAGATTGACCCGCTTTCCCCTGCTCGAGCCGCATTTTATTCAGCTGTATTGCCGGGCTTAGGTCAGGCATACAATAAAAAGTATTGGAAAATTCCAATTGTTTGGGCAGCAATCGGAACAGGAATTTATTTCTACCGTAAAAATGACGAGTTTTTAGATAAATATCAAGAGGCGTATAAACTGAGGTTATCCGGTAGACCTGACGATTTTGACGGTACCGGAGATAATCCAAATTTAAGCACAGAGTCATTAGTTAGAGCACAAGAGATTTATAAAAAAAATAAAGATCTGTCATTGTTTCTTATGATAGGGCTTTATGCTTTGAATATAATAGAAGCCAATGTTGATGCACATCTAGATGATAAAGCATTTAATACTAATTTATCATTTAGGCCATCATTCTATATTGACCCAATAAATAATCAGTATGTTGCGGGAGTTAATATCAAATATGATTTTTAGCATAAAATAGATCAAAATGAATATAGCATTATTAGGTTATGGAAAAATGGGAAAAGCAATTGAAGAGGTTGCTTTGGAAAGAGGTCACCAAATTGCTTTGAAAATAGACATTGATCAAAAAGAATATGATTTTTCTGGCGTTGACCTCGCTATTGATTTTAGTGATCCATCAGCCGCGTTTGAAAATATCTATAAGTGTATTGAAAATGATGTTCCGGTTATTTCAGGAACCACCGGATGGTTATCCAGGTATGATGAAATAGTTGATTTTTGCAAAATTAGGAAGGGTGCTTTTATTTATGCATCAAACTTTAGCGTCGGGGTTAATGTGTTTTTTAATTTAAATGAACATCTGTCAAAGATCATGAAAAATATTAAGGGCTATAATGTGGAAATGGAAGAAGTTCATCATATTCATAAATTAGACGCTCCCAGTGGAACCGCTATAACCTTAGCTGAACCTATAATTGAAAATTCGGATAAAACTAAATGGAACCTGGAGAATGAAGAGGAAAGTGATTTGTATATAAAAGTTAAAAGAGAGGGGGAAGTGCCTGGGACACACACTGTTGAGTATGCTTCTGCTGTCGATTCCATTGAGATCAGGCATACTGCCTTTAACAGAGGTGGTTTTGCATTGGGAGCTGTAGTTGCCGCAGAATGGCTTTTAGGAAAAGAAGGAATATTTTCAATGAAAGATGTTCTTAGCATTTAGAAATATAATTTTGATAATGAGGAATTTATTCAAAATATAAGATTTAGTTAAATAAAAGATAAATTAGTAACGAAGTGTGTTTTTTACTTACTAATAATGATAGAATAAAATATTTAAAAATATAATTATGACTTTAGATCAGTGGTTTCTTTTTTTTATAGCAATCCAAATTATTCATTTTCTAGGAACATGGAAACTATACGTTAAAGCGGGAAGAAAAGCTTGGGAGGCAATTATTCCAATTTACAATGCTGTTGTACTGATGCAAATAATAAATCGTCCGAAATGGTGGGTAATACTTCTTTTTGTGCCCATTATAAATTTGTTAATGTTCCCGATAGTTTGGATAGAAACAATTAGAAGTTTTGGTAAAAATTCAACTAAGGATAGCATTCTGGTCGTAGCAACACTTGGATTATACATATACTTTGTTAACTATATGACGGATGTGGCCTATGTTGAGGATAGAAGTTTGAAGCCAAGAACAGCAACTGGAGAGTGGGTTAGTTCTATTGCATTTGCAATAATAGCGGCAACGCTTGTGCATACTTATTTTATGCAACCGTATACTATACCTACTTCCTCATTAGAAAAATCATTATTAATAGGTGATTTTTTATTCGTCAGCAAGTTTCATTATGGTGCCAGGGTTCCAATGAGTACTGTTGCAGCGCCTATGGTTCATGATACGATACCTGCAATACCGATTCCTTTTACCGGAATTAATCTCACTAAAAAATTCCGTTCCTATTTGAACAAGCCACAATTGCCCTATTTAAGAATACCGGGCTTTCAAGATATAAAACGAAATGATATTGTAGTATTTAGCTGGCCGGCAGACACTGTTGAACAATTTTTTAAAAGGACGAATAGGAAAATAAGAAAACCTATTGATAAAAAGTCGAACTATGTGAAGCGTTGCGTAGGAGTTCCGGGTGATTCTCTTGAACTTAGAAATGGTTTTGTATATATAAATGGAGAGAAAAATAGTTTACCCGATAGAGCAAAATTACAATTCAACAATGTTATTATAACAAAAACTGTTATTGATCGTCGATTTTTAGAAAAATATGATTTGGAAGAGTACCAGCCCATATATAAGTTTAAAATTGATATTTGGGATAACCCAAGGATTATTAGTCACTTGGCATCTTTAGAATCCCAGAGAAGATCCTATCTGAGAGAATATTACAGAGACTCATTGGATGTGTATGTTGTTGGAGGAATTGCTCAGGATGAAGCGAGAAAACTTAAAATTTCTGCTTTACCAAATGCAATGAAAACAAATTTAACCGAAGAGACTAAATTGAGATTATTGAAGGATGACAATGTTACCTCAGTAGATTTGTTTATTGACAGATCGGTCCATGATCTCTATGGTGATAAATACCATCCGGCTTGGAATAGAGATAACTATGGACCCATATATATACCTAAAAAAGGCACAACGGTTGCACTCAATAAAAGATCACTTCCTTTTTATAAAAAAATAATCAGAGAGTACGAAAAAAATGATTTAGAAATCCAGGGGGGTCAAATTTTTGTAAATGGGGCGCCTGCAGATAGTTATACCTTTAAACAAGATTACTACTGGATGATGGGTGATAATCGTCACAATTCTGAAGATTCTCGTTTTTGGGGCTATGTACCTTTTGATCATGTAGTAGGAAAACCTGTTTTTATCTGGTTTAGCTGGAATACAAACGGAAAAGGATTGAATAAAGTTAGATGGGAAAGATTATTCACAACGGTTGGTGGCAGTGGTAAACCTGTATCATATTTTTATTATTTTTTAGGAGTTATAGCGCTTCTCTATGGATACAGTATTTATAAAAAACGTAAAAAGGAAGCCTAGCCTCTATAAAAAATGTTAATACATCCAGCATATTTCGGATCTATAATTCAGTATGTTGGCATTGTTAATGCCAAAAAAGTTACTTTTGAGATTAATGATAATTATCAAAAGCAAACCTATAGGAACAGATGCTATATCTATGGGCCAAATGGAATGCAAATGTTAACAGTTCCTGTGGTCCAGGAAAATAAAGGAGATAAGCAAAAAACAAAGGACATAAGAATTGACAAAAGCAGCGAATGGCAAAAGCTACACTATCGGGCTTTAAATACTGCCTACAGCTCATCACCGTTTTTCGAATTTTACATAGATGATCTTAAAATTATTTTTGAAAAGAAATACGATTTTTTAATGGATTTGAATCTCGCCATTAATTCTGTTATACTCGATACAATGGAGCTTGTGAAAACAATTTGCGTATCAGAATCCTATGAATTAGAGTCTGCATTTTATGATGATCATAGAAAATTAATAAATGCCAAAGCCAAAGAAAAGTATTCTCTGCAAAAATACCAACAAGTTTTTGAGTACAAACACGGCTTTATCCCTAATATGAGTATTTTGGATTTACTTTTTAATGAAGGTCCAAATACTTTGCAATACCTTGAAGATCATAAAAATTTACTTTTTTAAGGCTAAAAATACCCAGGATATTATAAAGAATCCAATACCGGTTATAATTGGAGGTAACATTATTTTCGGCGCGTAAAAACCTCCGATGTAAATCATTACAATTCCTAATAAGAACAATACTATTCCGGCAATCGTAAGTACATTATTTTTATTCATTATAACTTTATTATAAACGATTATTCAATCGGAATGACTTTAATAGAATCCGGGTTACAGCTGGGGCCTTATGAATAACTATGTACCACTATTCAAGAAAACAAACTTAGAGGCTTCTATTTTTTCCTCTTGGAACTTGCAGTGCTTTTGTTGATCTCATCCTGTAATTCTCTTCTTACTTTCTGTTCTCTCTCGAGGGAGATAGTTTTAAAAGCGAAGAATTCTTCCTCAATTTCAGCCAAAGATTTATTAGCTTGTTTTGTGACAGAATTACTGTTTTTAAATCTATAGATAAAGAATAGCAGAAAAAGAACCAAGCCAATAATAATAGACCATAAAATGGTGTTATAAGAAGATTTCGTTAAGGAAATTCCTACAAAATTAATGCTGTCCTTTTCCTTGGTAACATTAGTGAGATTGTCATTTGTGGTTTTTAAGGAACCTTTAAGTTCATCAATTTCCGTATTTTGTGTAATTACCATCTGCTTGGTCGTTGCTAATTCGTTTTTCAGCACTTTTAAAGAATCTAAAACATTCTTTTTTATCTTATAATAAAAAGTTTGTTTAACAACTTTGTATTCTTGATAACTAGATGATTTTCTGTATAAATAGTCAAATTGACTTTCAATTGTACCGTTATCCAACGATGGTTTTGGGGTGTTATTTTGATCTTCTTGGGAATAAGTTAATGAAGTTGCCATTAAGAAAATTAAAAAGGCAAGAAGATGTTTGGTGAATTTCATATTTGTGATATTTTTTGAATATATTGTCTTAGATTGTTAAAAAAAACCAAGCCTAATTGGTTAGAATATATGATGTTTTAATTATAGCGTCTAAAATTAAGCTAAAAATTATTCTTGTGCAAAAATTACTTCAAAACTTGCCTTAATATGCTGATAGGGTGGTGTGATTCACGATTGGTTCCATCTAATATTTGATGCCTGCAACTAGTTCCGGCGGCAACAATTTCTATTTGTTCTTCAGTGTTTCTTATTTTTGGGAAAAGAGTATCTTCTCCGATTTGCATACTCAACTTATAGTGCTCCTTTTCATAACCAAAAGACCCTGCCATTCCGCAACATCCTGAATTAATTATAGAAACTTTGAAGTTTTCAGGAATATTCAACATATCAAATGATGCAGAAATATTAGAAAGGGATTTCTGCTGACAATGACCGTGAATTTTTATCGTCTTTTCAATTTTTGTGAACTGATCCGATGTTATATTTCCACCGTTAATTTCCCTCTGAAAGAACTCTTCAATAGTATAGGTGTTATTCGCAACTTCGTTTGCTGCGTTCTTATTGTCGGCAAGTCGGATATATTCATCTCGAAAGCTGAGTATTGCAGACGGCTCGATCCCTATAAGTGGTACATCATTGGAAATTAGATTTTCAAAATGTGCTATATTAAAATTGGCTAACTCCTTTGCCTTATCCAGAATTCCTTTTGAAATAAAGCTCCTTCCGCTTTCTCTATGGTTGGTTATGTGAACTTTATAACCAAGACTCGTTAAAACCTCAATTGTGTCAATACCAACTTGTGCATCAAAGTAATTCGTAAATTCATCTATAAACAGATAAACTTCACCTTTGGAATAAGAAGCAACGGCTAATCTGAATTTATTTGTTCTGTGCCAATTGTAAACTGTTTTATTTGCCAATTTCGGCACAGTTCTTTTTGGTGCAATACCCATTATTTTTTTTGCAATGAATGAATTTAATACAAGGTTCGTAAGCCCTGGCATTATGCTTCCCAACTTATTCAATTGCACATTATTTGCAAAGATCCTTGTACGAAAAGGGATACCGTTGTCTTTATGATATTGATGCAGGAACTCGGCTTTTAGAGCGGCAACATCCACATTACTAGGACATTCACTAGCACAGGCCTTACAGCTTAGACAGAGATCAAAAACCTCTTTAAGTTCGTGATGGTTAAATCTATTGCTCTTATTACTATTGGTTAAAAACTCTCTTAACGTATTCGCTCTTGCTCGTGTACTGTCCTTTTCGTTTTTAGTTGCTCTATAACTTGGGCACATGGTTCCACCGGCGGATGCTGGTTTTCTGCAATCACCGGAACCATTACATTTTTCTGTGGCTCTTAAAATACCTAAAGAATCAGAAAAATCGAAAACTGTATCAATGTCCGGCTCTTCGCGATCCACTTCATAACGCAGAGATTGGTCCATAGGATATGGATCCACTATTTTACCTTGATTAAATATGTTGTAGGGATCAAAGGTGTATTTTATTTTTTTAAGAAGTTCATAGTTCGATTCTCCTAATATTATCGGGATAAATTCTGATCTAACAATTCCATCTCCATGTTCACCGCTCAATGAACCTCCATATTTTTTAACTAAATCGGTAACTTCTGTTGTAATCGTTCTAAAAAGTTGAACGTCTTCCTTTTTTTTTAAATTTAATATCGGTCTAAGGTGAATTTCACCCGCTCCGGCATGTGCATAATAAACAGCATTCTGTTTGTACTTCTCCATCATTGCACTAAATTCACCAATATAATCTGGTAAATCCTTTACTTCAACTGCTGTATCTTCAATACAGGCCACAGCTTTTTTATCACCGACGATATTTCCCAGCAGACCCAAACCGGCTTTCCTTAAATTATATGCTTTTTCTATATCCTCTCCCGTAAGTTCAGGATAATAATAGCCAAATTTATTCTTCTTCAGATCGGAGATTAAATTGTTCGATTGCTCTTCAACTTCAACTCTTGTGTTTCCGGTTACTTCCAACATTAAAATGGCTTCCGGATCATCTTTAACAAAAAACCGATTCTTATTTTGCTCTCTATTATTTTTAGTACAGTCCAGGATAGTCTTATCCATGAGCTCACAAGTGTATAGATCGTGATTCATCGCTACAACAGTAGCTTTTAAACTTTCCTGAAGAGAGTTAAAATGGGCGGCGATTAAAATATTCTCACTTGGAGGCAATTCATCCAGATGAATTGTGATATCAGTTGTGAAAGCTAAAGTTCCTTCACTTCCGCATAATAATTTGGAAAGATTTAATTTTTCTTCAGAGCTGCTAAAAACCTGAGTATCGATCAGATTATCTACGGCATAACCAGTGTTTCTCCTGTGAATAGTTTTTTTAGGATATCCTTTTCTAATTTGATCCTGGGTTTCAGGATTGGATAATTCGGAATATAAAGTAGTATAAATTTTTTGTTCCAATGAATTCCCCTTCATTTTCTCCTTATATTCATTCTTGTCTAAAGCCTTAAAATTGACCTCACTACCATCCGATAATATGGTATTCATAGAGACAATTTTATCTCTTGTTACGCCATATTTAATAGATGTTGTTCCCGATGAATTATTCCCAACCATTCCGCCAAGCATACACCTGTTGGATGTAGAAGTATTAGGACCAAAAAATAGTCCAAAAGGTTTTAGAAATAAATTCAGATCATCCCTTATAACACCCGCCTCTACTTTAACCGTTCTGTTTTTTTCATCAAAGGCCAGAATTTTAGTAAAATGTTTAGATACATCAACAATGATTCCCTTGCCAACACATTGTCCTGCCAGGGATGTACCCGCTGTACGGGGGATAAGCGTAATTTTGTGATCTTGTGCAAATTTTATTAATTTCTGAATATCTTCCTTTCTTTTTGGAAAGCATACCGCTAAGGGAATTTCTCGATAGACCGAAGCATCGGTCGCATACATACTTTTATGTAATTCATCAAAATAGACTTCACCTTGTATTTCGTTAGATAGAAGTTGTAAATTCTGAGTTAATGGCATTGGAAGAAATTAATAATTAAGAAACTTTTACACCGTTATTTACTTTCTCAGGTGTCTGTAAAAGTACAACTTCTTCTCCATCCTGAATACCTAAAACCAAACATTCAGAAGTAAAATTAGCTATTTGTTTAGGTGCAAAATTAACCACTGCCAGTACTTGTTTATATAATAGATCTTCTTTGGAATAGATGGCCGTTATTTGAGCACTGGATTTCCTAAAACCAAGTGTCCCAAAATCAATTCTTAATTGATACGCAGGTTTTCTGGCTTTTGGAAAGTCATTAACCTCTATAATAGTTCCTATTCTGATATCAACCTTTGAAAAATCTTCAAAGGTCACCATTTCCTTTTTCATAAACTTAACTAAATAATTTTTCAAAAACCCAGGCAGGGCCAATTAATAAAAATTGCAGATCCTTAAAAAAAGAAGGTTTTTTACCCTCAACCTTATGACCGTAAAATTGTCCGATCCAGGCGATTACAAAAATAGCTAAAGAGGTGTAAAACAAAGGCGTATAAAGACCCAGATAATAATTTCCAATAACACAAAGAATCGAAAAGCCAAGCATTTGCAAGAACATGGTAAAAGATAATCTCAAATAAAACATTAAAACAAAAATAAGTATAACGCTCGCCCAATTTTCGATGAAGGGATTATTCAATCCAATACTATTTTGTAAAAATTGATTGGGTATGCTCATTAGCATTCCTACAATACTGAAAAATATTGCGGGCACACAGATATAATGAATTTTTTGATTGGTTTTATTTTGATGACTAACAGCGTATTCATCGAACCATTGATTAAGACTTTTCACGTGTTTAAATTTTTGTAATTTTGAACTATAAACTTACAAATAAATTACGAAATGGCTCGGACACCGTCAAACATGCTTCCACTAGGAACTATTGCCCCGGATTTCACACTTTTGGATACCGTATCTCATAAGATGCTCAGTTTAAATAATATTAAAGGAACAAAGGCAACGGTTGTTTTATTTATATGTAATCATTGTCCTTTTGTTATACATGTTAATGAAGAATTAGTAAAACTGGCAAATGACTATGGGCCGAAAGGGATTGGATTTATTGCTATCTCATCGAATGACATTGAAAATTACCCTCAGGATTCGCCTCAGCTGATGCAGACGACAGCAATAGATTTAAATTACCCTTTTCCATATTTATATGATGAAACACAGGATGTAGCCAAAGCTTATGACGCAGCCTGTACGCCGGACAATTATATTTTTGATGCGGATTTAAAATTAGTTTATCGTGGGCAATTAGACGATTCCCGTCCCGGTAACGGTATTCCGGTTTCCGGAAAAGATATACGAAAGGCTTTGGATTGTGTTTTAAACGAAATAGAGAATTCAACCGTTCAGAAACCGAGTATTGGTTGTAATATTAAATGGGAATAAAAATTAACTACAAGTTGATCAAAAAAAGAGGCTGTCTGAATTCAGACAGCCTCTTTTTTATAATTTCTACCAATTTATTTCTGGCAGATTTTTCTAATGCGCTTACTTCGTTTCCTCGAACAAAGGAATTTGTAAGGATAACTGGGCATCAACAAGATTCTTAATTTTATTCTCTGCCTGTAGATATCTAACCGCTTTGGTACCAGGTAATATTTTTAAGAATTTTTTGTAATAACTCTTTTCCAATTTTAATAATTCCATTTCAATGTTCATCGCATTGGACCATAATTCGGTTGCTTTTTCATCGGTCATGGTTTCATAGTGGTCAGAATAATCTTTAACAACATCAAATAATTTGGTATTGATCACGTACATCTTTTCATTGTACTCATTATATAATGACCAGAATGCAGGACTTTCTGTTTCTGTTAAGTCCATTGCTTCTGCAATTGATGCTTTCTTTTCAGTTTTTAAAACTTCACGAGTAACTTCTAAATAGTCTCTGTCATTTTGAGCAAACATAATTGTTCCGGATAATAATAATGCAATTAGGATTAATTTTTTTTTCATTTTTTTGGTATATAGTTTAACTTAATTTTGAGCGGCAAATATAATACATTTGTATATGAAATTCCCTATTGTTCTGGTTTTGTTGAATTCTTATGAACACATAAAACAAAAATTCCTTTATTGCGTAAAGCGGGTTAAATGAATAATGTTATTGATATTTTTAACCGGATAAAAAATTTGATCTCTATATAGGAAAAGTTACCATTCTCTACTTTTTATAAGGTTCTTAATATGAGCATAGTGGTGTTCACAATGCCAGGCATAGATTCCAATATTTTTAGCTAAGGAAACTTCCTTTTTCGTCTCGGGATGAATAAAACACCTTTTTAGATCTTCGGTTGTGAGGCCTCTGAGGAGATAAACCCATTTGGCATGCAGTGCTCTTAAATATTCCAACCCCGGTTGTATGGGAGCAAATTTTGTGTCGGCTAATTCTGCCCAACGGTCTTGGTGATAGGCTTTGATGATTGGTTTGTCTTCGGTAAGTGCCCATTTAAAACGTATATAACTATTGGTGTGGCTATCGCCCAAATGATGCACGACTTGCCTTATTGTCCACCCCTTGGGACGATAGGGAGTGTTTAATTGAGCCGCTGTTAAATTAGTAACTAAGGCGGATATTTTTTTTGGATGATCTTCAATTACTGAGATCCATCTTTGGATATCATTTTGGGTAATGTTCGATGGGATGCTTGCCTTACCGATGGGGTATCTAAGTTTTTCCGGCATTAATCTTTTTTTTCTAATTTTTTAAGAATTCTTTTTGCTCTCCTATTTCCTGAATCCAGGGCTATTGACTTTTTATAATTTTTAATAGCCTCTATGGTATCCCCACTTTTCATGAAGGCTTCTCCTAAACTATCATACACATTTGGACTGTCAGGATAAAGAGCGACATTTATTTTTAAAATATGGATAGCATCTTCGTAATTTTCCTTTCTCATAGCGGCGTACCCCACATCATTAAAATTGATTTCATTGATATTTGCGTCCAAAGAATCCACTGCCTGGATCGCCAAATATCCTTCTAATGCCTTTTCATAGTTAAACTCCTTTAAATATTCGCTGGGTACCTTTTCAGAATCTTCTAGCTTTCTAAAATTGTATGTTATTTTTTCGCCCTCCATTTTTGGAACAAGTACCATATATTGTTTTTGATCCTTGGGATTTGATAGAAATTGAATTTTTTCATTCATTTCTTTAACAAAAAATGTGTTATCATCTGTTTTTAGGGGTTTGATTTTATTGGCGCCTCTCCATTTTAAAAAAAGAAGTTCATGTTCGAAATAAGCCTCAATTATTTCGTCAGAATTATATAGATATCTACCCGAAAACTGTTCAACAAACACAGGATCATTTGAGTTTTTAGAGCAACTCAGTACTATAAAAACCAGAATAAATAAAATATTTCGAACTATCTTCATTGTAGTATTTTTTATTATTCTCAAAAATACTAAATCTTATGCATTAAAAAACGCCTCTTTATTAAAGAGACGTATATTATATTAATCAAAAAGAATTTTTTCTAAAAATTAAAATTAACCATGACCATTGGGCCGTTATAGGTCACCTTGGCTCCACCTTGCCAATTGCCACTTTCATCGCCCTGATCAACTTCAAGATCTATTGCGAAATATCTGTAATTGACACCAACGCCGAAAAACTTTACGATTTGATATTGTACACCTCCTGTAACATCCCAGAGGCCACCCTTATAGTTTCCAAACGCAATATATAACCAATCAAGGTCAGCAGTAAGTGCCCACCTACTATTAGGGGTCCAATAATACCACAATCCAATATTTGGTAGTGGAGCTGTAGCATCTGTTGCTATTTTTTGGATAGTTGCCTTTTCTTCGTTATCACCTCCAATTAAAGTAGCATCACCTTCTAATTCAAGACTGATCAACATACCATGAAAACCAAGTCCTACACCAAACTCATGTTTTAATCCCTGAGATAGCGTTCTCCCAACAAGGGTCCTTAAAACGCCAATTGTTGCACCGAATTTTATATTCGCGTCAAATGTATAATCTTCCCATTCGAGTGGTTCAGAAAGACCAGCTTCAAATACATTTGCAATATTGTAATAATCCGCAACTACTTTCCATTTTTTTAAAAATCGCCATTGAAATCCCAGATCCATAGTTCTTTGAAAATCTTTAACATCAAAAGATTTCCCCAGATCGAAATCATGATCTATAGATTCTCCATTTACACTAAAAACCATGGATTTATCAGGAAAGAAAACACCTCCTTTAAACATAAATTTATCCGTTAAGATAGGATGCTTTTTCACCTCCTCTTGAGAAAACGAGAATTGGCTTATTAGAGCAACTAAAACGAGCAAATATTTTAAGTGATTTTTCATGACTGGAAGGCTTTTAATTTAACCCTTATTAACAAAGTTAAACCTTTTAGTTGACAATTGCAAGCAAAAAAAAAACGCCTCTAAGAGGCGTTTTCTGTTACTTGACGTTCATCAGTTCCACATCAAAAATAAGCGTGGCATCCGGGGGTATCACACCACCGGCACCTTGACTACCATATGCCAAATGAGCGGGGATCACAAAACGAGCCTTGTCTCCAACATTCATTAGTTGTAGTCCTTCATCCCATCCTTTGATTACCTGTCCTACACCCAGAACAAAGTCTATGGGCTGCTTACGGTCGTAAGAAGAGTCGAATACAGTGCCATCTTCCAGTTGGCCTTTATAATGAACCGATACATTTTTTCCTTTTACCGATTTTGCACCTGTCCCTTTTTGGATGATCTGATATCTTAATCCACTGTCTGTTTTGTCAAACCCAGCGGCTAATTTTTCTATGGCTTCTTCACTTTTAGCTTTGGCCTCATCAATTTTCCTTTCTCTTTCTCCTTCAAACGATCTGAACGCTTCAATAGCATTGAATTTTTCGGCAGCGTCTCCGACTCTAATTATTTCAACATATTCAATAACATCGTCTTGAGCAATTGCGTCTACAATATCCTGTCCTTCAATAACATTACCAAAAACCGTATGTTTATTATCTAACCAAGGTGTGGCAACGTGTGTTACAAAGAACTGACTTCCATTTGTGCCCGGTCCTGAGTTCGCCATAGAAAGCACTCCCGGTTTATCATGTTTTAATTCCGGATGAAATTCATCGGAAAAACTATACCCTGGATTTCCGGTACCGGTTCCTTGAGGACAACCTCCCTGGATCATAAAATCAGGTATCACCCTATGAAATTTTAATCCGTTATAATATTTTTCCCCTTGTGGTTTGGCAGAGTTTTCAAGTTTACCTTCTGCTAAGGCAACAAAATTACCTACAGTACCAGGAGTTTTTTCATATTCCAGATTAATTAATAGGTCTCCCTTTGTTGTTTTAAATTTTGCGTATATGCCGTTTTCCATTTTATTATTATTTTTTTGCAAATATAACTTTTTATGCTAAGACGAAATCCGATATTCAGCAAATATTTCTCATTAAAATCATCAAAGAAAATGTGTTATTTATTGTTTTAAAAGTAATATTCAGGCGTTTCATACGTTATATTATTATTAAAGGAAAAAAATAGAATTGTTATGAAAAAAATTACGCTAATAATGGCGGCCTTGCTGATCTGGACGACAGCATCTGCCCAACTCCAATCAGAAGGATTCAGCAATAGTGTATTACCAGAAGGATGGACTTCAATCAATGAAAGCAGTGGATGTCAAATGCAATTTGGATATACTGGTACTATGCCTGAAAGTGGAAATCCTTCGGCGTCATTTTCTTCAGGAGCAGCACTTTTTGACGATTCACTCTGTGGAAGCCTAAGTAAAGATAGAATAGTTTTAACCGCGCCAAGTGTTAATTTAACCGGTGTTACAAACGCTGAATTAATGGTGATCTATAATTTACAGGTTTTTGGTGATAAAGGTGAGTTTTTGATCGAAGCATATAATGGGGCTGATTGGGTTCAAATATTTTTTCAAGATACGGATACACCCAGGAACACAGGTTCTAATCAGACCAAGATCTTAGATGTTTCAGAACATATAAACAATTCATTTGCAGTCCGTTTCATATATGATGATGAAGGAACCAGAGCTTGGGGTTTAGGAATTGATAGCTATACATTAACTAACACCTCAGTAGCAGGAATAGAAGATTTGGTCGATTTAGGATTTAATTACTATCCTAATCCAGTGGCAAATGTACTTAAGTTGAATTCTAAGGAAAATATTGAAAAAGTAAATATCTATAACATTTTAGGTCAGGAAGTGATGCACAAAAGCCCTTCTGCCAATAATGCACAAATTGATCTGAGTAATTTGCCTGTTGGGGCGTATATAGCGCATATTCAAATTGATAGCAGGGTAGGGACCATCAAAATACTTAAACAATAAAAAATAGATAATTAATTGGTAAAGGTCATTTTCTTAATGACCTTTTTTTTTGTAGATATTTAACCCGCTTTATGCATTAGAACTTCGTGATGAGGGTCTAAACAGCAACCCGCCTTGCCGGCGTGGCAGGTAAATCAGAGAGATTTATTGGTTTCAGCACCCCGTATTCTATGATTAAAAAATGCTAAATTAGTTAAAGTTATTAACATAGTCTAAGCTGCAAATTTCATAAAATCCACGTAAGGAGTACCTCTATTGACAATAGCAAATATTCTTGCTACAATTTTATTTCGTATAATATTAATCGTACTCATTTTGTTTTTTCCTTGTTCTATTCTTCTGTTGTAAAATGATTTCATTTCAGGGTTATACTGCATTGCCGATTTTGCACATAGATCT
>Ga0164313_10001428_pt1 | contig 21102 bp, 15 predicted proteins | sample GuaBasSedimGuay4_FD_113735 | JGI IMG/M metagenome (GOLD analysis project Ga0164313, IMG submission 113735) | Subseafloor sediment microbial communities from Guaymas Basin, Gulf of California, Mexico - Guay4, Core 4569-4, 0-3 cm | ecosystem: Environmental > Aquatic > Marine > Hydrothermal vents... | reverse complement strand
GGACCGCCTCGGTGAGGACTTCCCCGAGGGCCTCGAGTACCGCATCCTCTACGACACCACCGAGTACATCATGCAGTCGCTCAAGGAGGTGGTGACCACCCTCATCATCGCCATCCTCTTGGTGGTCTTTACGGTCTACGTTTTCCTGCAGGACTTCCGCACCACCCTGGTGCCGGCCATCACCATTCCGGTGTCGCTGCTCGGCACCTTCGCGGTGATGCTCGCTCTCGGACTGTCGATCAACGGGCTCACCATGTTCGGGCTCATCCTGGTGATCGGGATCGTGGTCGACGACGCCATCGTGGTGGTCGAGAACACCATGCGGATCATCGACACCGAGGGCCTCGGCGCCAAGGAGGCGACCGCCAAGTCGATGGTCGAGATCACCGGCCCGGTGGTGGCCACCACCCTGGTGCTGCTGGCGGTCTTCGTGCCGACCATCGTCATGCCCGGGATCACCGGCCGACTCTACCGGCCCTTCGCCATCACCATCTCGGTGGCAACCCTTTTTTCGTCACTCAACGCCCTCACCCTCAGCCCCGCCCTGTGCGGCATGCTGCTGCGGCCGTCTGTGGAACGCACCAAGGGCTTCTTCGGGCTGTTTAACCGAATACTCGACAACGGCACGATACGCTATGGCTCGATCGTCAAAATGCTTCTTCGTCGCTCGGTTTTGACGGCAATGATCGTCGGTGGGCTCCTGGTCGCCACCTACTTCGGGATGATCGCCATGCCCGCCGGCTTCGTCCCCTCCGAGGACGAGGGTTACTTCATGGTCGCGGCGCAGCTGCCAGACGCCACCTCGCTCGGCCGCACCGAAAAGGTGCTGGACGAAGTCACAGCCATCCTCGACGACACCGAGGGAATTCGCGGCGTCATCACCGTCGGTGGCTACTCGCTGCTCGACTCGGTGGTGTCCTCCAACGCAGGCGCCTTCTGGGTCGTGCTCAATCACTGGGACGAACGGTCCACTCCCCAGACCCAGATCCAGGCCGTGGTCGACTCCCTCAATCGCCGCTTTGCAGACATTGAGGGGGCGGTGGTCTTCGCCACCCGTCCGCCGCCGATCCAGGGACTCGGTTCCACCGGCGGCTTCCAGATGGAGATCCAGGATGTCGGCGGCTCAGGATTAGAGCTCCTCCAGCAGGTTGCCTACGACCTCGTCGAACAGGGGCGACAAAGCCCGGTGCTGACGCAGATGAACACCACCTTCCGCGCCGGGGTGCCGCAGCTCTTTCTCGAGGTCGATCGCGAGAAGGCCAAGCGGCTCGACGTCCCGTTGGATGTCATCTTCAATACGCTGCAGGCCAATCTCGGTTCGGCCTACATCAACGACTTCAACCTCTTTGGCCGGGTGTGGAAGGTCATGATCCAGGCTGACGAGCCCTTCCGCCTCGAGCGGGCCGACATCACCCGGCTCGAGGTCCGTTCCAACTCCGGCAAGATGGTTCCGCTGGCCACCCTGCTCGATGTACAGGACACCGTCGGCCCGACCGTCCAGGCCCGCTACAACCTCTACTCGTCGGCCTCGATCACCGGTGATGCCGCCGCGGGATACAGCTCGGGACAGTCGATCGCCGTGATGGAGGAGATCGCCCGCAACACCATGCCGCCCTCGATGGACTTTTCCTGGACCGGCGTCACCTACCAGCAGCTCGCCGCCGGCGGCGCCGCGGGTTTCATCTTCGCCCTGGCCATCGTCTTCGTCTATCTCTTCCTGGCCGCCCAGTACGAGAGCTGGATGCTGCCTTTCGGCATCATCTTCTCGGTGCCGTTCGCAATCCTCGGCGCGTCGCTGCTGACCCTGGCCCGCGGTCTCGACAACAACGTCTACACCCAGATCGGTTTTGTTCTGCTGATCGGTCTGTCGGCCAAGAGCGCCATCCTCATCGTCGAGTTTGCAAACCAGCTGCGGCAGAGTGGCAAGACGCCGTTCGAGGCCGCGAGAGAAGCGGCCCGGCTTAGATTCCGGCCGATCCTCATGACCGCTCTCTCGTTCATCCTCGGTGTCATGCCGCTGCTCTTCGCCACCGGCGCCGGCGCCGCCAGCCGTGTCTCCCTCGGCACCGCGGTCTTCGGCGGCATGGTCTTCGCCACCGTCTTCGGCATCTTCGTCATCCCGTGGCTCTACTACGTGGTGCAGTCGCTGAGCGAGAAGATGGGCGGCAAGAAGGCGCCCGAACCGGCGGCCGCGACCGCGGGCTCGGAGTCGTGAGCGAACCGTTGGAGCGAGAGTTCCGGAGAAACCGCAGATAGCGCAGATCGCCGCAGATAACCACAGACGCCTTCATCTGCGTTCATCTGCGTAATCTGCGGTTTCTCGCGGGCGGTGGATCTGGTATCCGGTATCCGGTATCTGGTATCCGAGCTACGGCTCGTGGCCCCTGTCCGGCTGGGTTGCATCACGAAACGGATTGACGACGCGGACCGCACCGTAGGACTGCCCGTCGTTGAGATCTTCCGTCATCAGGACTGGCGCGCCCAGCGCGCCCGCTGCGGCGACAATGGTGCCGTCCCAGTACGAGATCCCGTACGCAAGAGAGACCTCGATTCCCGACACGATTAATGGGTAGTCAACTTGAACGGTCGGAAACACCTTGAACTCTTCGAGAAGAGCTACCGCCGAGTCCGGGGTCAAGGGTTTCGCTATCTTTCGAGTCACGGTCACGTAGAACTCCTGCAACACCTGCGCAGAAAGACCAAAGTCGGAGCGCTCGATCAGCTCGATCGCCATTTCCCTTTTAGCGGCGTCGGCTGGCGCGGCGGAGACGGCGTAGACCAAAACGTTGGTGTCGAGAAAACACTCAACGCTCATACAGGTCGTCCCGGCTCCACGTCCGGTCGCCGATCTCGGCGTTCGACTCGCGGCACAGCTCGACGATCCGCCGCCTCGCCCTCACGGCCTGCGACTCCCGTTCCGTGACGCGGGTCAAATACTCCCGGATCATCGCATTCAGCGAAGTCGACCTCTCGGCCGCGATCCGTCGCGCCTCACGAAGGAGTTGTTCATCCATTGCGATCGTGACATTCTTCATGAACACAGTATATGTGATACTGTGTAACGTGTCAATAGACGAGGAGTGCGCTAGCGCAGGGTGAATCCGCGTTCAGGTCCAATCCCGGAGACTGATGCGAACTGCCCTTCACGAACGGTCTCCAAACCTGTAAAATACTCTCAGATATGGGGGTTCGAATGACCACTCTCGAAGACAGAAGCAGGCGGCGACGCCAAACCATGGTTTGTCACTGCGCTCACTCCCACGAGGACGCCGAGGCGTGGGATCTCGAGTTCTGGCAGCGTCACACACCCGAGGAACGCCTGTCGGCCCTGGTCGCCATCCACCACGACGTGGAGTTGGCTGAGGCCGCCCGCAAGGAGCCGTGAACCATGGACACGATCCATGACTTCGAGGACATGCTCGAGCTCCTCGACCGGCATCGGGTGCGCTACCTGATCATCGGCGGCCTCGCCTTCATCTACCACGCAAAACCGCGCTACACGAAGGACATGGACCTGTGGCTCGACGCCGACCCCGAAAACGTCAAACGGGCAAACCTCGCTCTCTCTGAGTTCGGAAGCCCCGAGCTCCTCGATCCGAATCACAGCGATGAAATCCTGCAGCTCGGCGCCGGTCCGAACCGGATTGACCTCCTCCGCGAGACTGTCGAACACGAGTTCGCCGAAGCGTGGGATCGGCGGATCAAAGGGACCTATGGCCGAGCGCGGGCCAACTGGATCGATCTCGACAGCCTGATCGCCATCAAGAGCCGCATCGACCACCCGCGCCATCGTGAAGACGTGCGGATTTTACGCATGGTGCGCGACCATCGCGGAGATGATTGACGACACGAGGAAGGTATCTACTGGGGACAGCGAATCACGGCGGTCGGCCGAATTTGGATAACCGCCCGCCAATTCAGGCATAAGGGACAAGGCAAAAAGTGCAAGGTACTAGGCTCGGTATCGTCACCGCCATGCCGCTGGAGCGAAGCTGGCTGGCCTCAACCACTGGGGGCCCACGCCCCGCGGTCGAGGTGTGCGGCGTCGGTGCGGCAGGTGCGCGCCAGAGCACCCTGCGGCTCGTGGACCTCGGGGTCGATGCGCTGGCAAGCTGGGGAATAGCATCCGGTCTTGATCCTCAATTGGCGCCCGGAACAGTCGTCATTCCAGCCCGGGTGATCGGATCACGGGCGCACGGCTACACTCCCGATGTCCACTGGCGGCAGCGATTGCTCGACCGCCTCGGCCATGCCGTCACAGTTTGCGGCGATCCGCTTGCCGATACCCCGACGATTCTCGATACCCCCAACGCCAAGGCTGCGGTTTTCGAACGCACCGGTGCGGCGGCCGCCGACATGGAGAGCGCGGCGGTGGCACAGGTTGCGGCGGAGCATGAGCTCCCGTTCCTCGTGGTGCGAGTCGTCCTCGACCCGACGGCGGTCACCCTGCCCGACAGCCTCGGCCGCATGATCGACGACACCGGCCGGGTGCGGGTACCGCAGCTCATGATCCGGGCTGTCCTCGACCCCAGGGGTTGGCCGCGGTGGCCGGGTCTCGTGCTGTCGTTCCTCGCCGCTCGCCGCGCGATGAGAACGATGTGGTCGCTGACCGCGCCGGATCTGGCCCTTTCAGACAAAACCGCTGCCACGCGAGATACCGAGAATTCAGGCCTCAATACGCACCGTCAAGGCCGTGGTTTTATCCACAAGTGCCTTGTCTGCTAGCAATTTGGCGCTTACTGAGATATTCTCGCTTGCGGCTGGGGGTCTGCCCGCGGAGACTCCCGGGTCGAGACAACCGAAGGATTGACCCCATGGAGATGATGCAGTGAGCAACTCGTGTGTCCCAGGATTTCATAAGCTGTCGGTCGCGGAGAGGGTCCACCTCGCTCGTGACAGGGGGTTGCTGTCTCCCAAAGACTCGAAGACCCTCCTCAACGGAGACCACCTGCTGACCTTGTCCAACGCCGACGCCATGATCGAAAATGTGGTCGGCGTGATGGGTCTGCCGGTGGGGCTGGGGCTCAACTTCCTCATCAACTCCAAAGACTATGTGGTTCCGATGGCGGTGGAGGAGCCGTCGATCGTGGCCGCGGTGAGTTACGCCGCCAAGACCGCGCGAAGTTCGGGCGGTTTTCAAACCGAAAGTACCGAACCGATCCTCATCGGCCAGATCCAGGTCATGGACATCTCCCACCCGAGCCGCGCCCGCAGCAAGCTGCTGCAGCGCAAGGAGGAGGTCCTCAACCTTGCCAACAGTCTCCACCCACGCCTCGTGGCGCGCGGTGGCGGCGCTCGTGACCTCGAGGTATACCAGCATCCTGCCGGCTCGGAGTCGTCCGCCATGTTGGTCGTCCACCTATTGGTCGACACCTGCGACGCCATGGGCGCCAACCTCGTCAACACGATGTGCGAAGGGGTCGCGTCGCTCGTCGAAGGGATTACCGGCGGTAAGGTTTTTCTGCGGATCCTGTCAAACCTCACGGATCGCTCACTGGTACGGGCGCGGATGCGGGTGTCGACCGAAGGTCTGACCAACAACGGGTTCGACGGCGAGCAGGTGCGGGACGGCATCATCATCGCTGGCGACTTCGCCGACGTCGACCCCTACCGCGCCGCCACCCACAACAAAGGCATCATGAACGGCATCGACGCGGTCGCGCTGGCGACCGGCAACGACTGGCGGGCGGTGGAGGCCGGCGCCCACGCTTACGCGGCGAGGGGCAGCCACTACACCTCGCTCAGCCACTGGTCCAAGGACGACGAGGGCTACTTGGTGGGCGAGATCGAGATCCCCCTCAAGGTTGGGATCGTCGGCGGTTCGCTGGAGTCCAACCCAACCGTCGCCCTCAACCTGCGCCTGTTGCAGGTTGACTCAGCGCGCGAGCTGGCCGAGGTGATGGGTGCGGTCGGTCTCGCCCAGAACTTTGCAGCCCTGCGGGCCCTCGCCACCGAAGGGATCCAACAAGGGCACATGACGCTGCACGCGCGCAGTATCGTCACCGCCGCGGGCGCTCCTCCGGAGCTTTTCGACACGGTGGTCGAACGGGTAGTGGAATCCGGCGAGATTAAAGTCTGGAATGCGAAGGAGCTCCTCAAGCAGGTGCAAACCGAGGCGGCCGCGACCGAGCGACCGAAAATGGCGTGCGGACACGGCAAGATCATCCTCTTCGGCGAGCATGCCGTGGTCTACGGCAGCCGGGCGATCGCGGCGCCCGTGCCGCTGGCGGTGCACGCGCGGGTCATCGACCACGACGATGGGGTGTGGTTGGTCATGCCGCGCTGGGGTGTCGAAAAGCGGTTGCGCCAAGATCCAAAAAAGAGAAGCTCGATCGAGGAGACCGGCGCTCTCATCCTCGACAAATTGGGGCTCGGCGATCGGAGCATGCGCATCGAGGTGTACTCCCAGATCCCGCGGGCGATGGGGCTCGGCGGGTCGGCTGCGGTGGCGGTCGCCATCATCCGCGCCCTCGATGACCAATATGAGCTCGCACTTTCGGATGACGAGATCAACCGGCTCGCCTTCCGAGCGGAACAGGTGTTCCACGGCACGCCTTCTGGAATCGACAACACTGTGGCGACCTATGGCCACCCGATTCTCTACCGCGCCGGCTCGCCGCCGGAAATCGAGGAGTTGCACTTCCCCGAACCCTTGAATTTCGTCATCGGCATCACCGGCAACGAAAGCCTGACCGCGAGAACGGTAGCCCGCGTCCGCGCCGCACGGGAGAAGAACCCAATCGTCATCAACAAGCTCTTCAAGGCCATCGATGTCCTCACCGGGCAGGCATTGGGCGCCATCCGGCGGTCCGATATGGAACGTCTCGGGGATCTGATGAATGTCTGTCACGGGTTGCTCAACAGCCTCCAGGTGTCGAGCTGGGAGCTCGAGGAGCTGATTCAGATTGCGCGCGAGAACGGCGCCCTCGGCGCCAAGCTGACCGGCGGCGGTGGCGGCGGTTCGATGATCGCGCTATGCCCGGACAGTGCGGAGCAGGTCATTCAGGCGATGAACGAAAGCGGTTATCAGGCGATAGAGGTTTCGATTGCCTGAGAGGGTGGTGTCCTTTGAGGACGAAGAACTGATCCTGGTCGACGAGGACGACACCGTCATCGGCCACCTCGACAAGGGCGCCTGCCACGACGGCGACGGTGTGCTGCACCGCGCGTTCTCGATTTTCATCTTTTCGGACACCGGTGAACTCCTTCTTCAACAGCGGAGCCCGGAGAAGCGTCTGTGGCCGGGTTTCTGGTCGAATAGCTGCTGCAGTCACCCGCGCCGTGGCGAGGATATGGAAACAGCTTTAGAGCGCCGTCTCCATGACGAGCTCGGGATGCGGAGCGAGCTCGACTTTCTCTACACCTTCAGCTACCACGCGCCGTTTGGTGATGTGGGTTCGGAGCGCGAGGTGTGCTCGGTGTTTGCCGGCCGCAGTACCGACGAGGTGCGGGCCAATGCCCACGAGATCACCGCCTGGCGTTGGATCTCGGCTGAGGATCTCGACCGTGAGATGGGCGCCAGACCCGGGGATTTCACCCCTTGGTTCCTCCAGGAATGGCACGAGGTTCGCAGGAGCTACCGCAGCGTGCTCGGGTTCTCAGAGGGGAGCTGAATGGGAGTGCCGCTGATCCAACAGCTGCGGGTGGGGTCCTACCTCGTCAAACAGAAGCTTCTGAGAAGGAAGCGTTACCCGCTGGTGCTGATGCTGGAGCCGCTCTTCCAGTGCAATTTGGCGTGCGCCGGCTGCGGCAAGATTGCCCACCCCAGCGACATTCTCAGACGACGGCTAACTGTTGATGAGGCGTTGCAGGCGGTCGATGAGTGCGGGGCGCCGGTGGTCTCCATCCCCGGCGGCGAGCCTCTCATTCACGATGAAATGCCCGAGATCGTCGCCGGCATCATCGAGCGCAAGGTCTTCGTCTACCTGTGCACCAACGCCCTTCTCCTCGGGCGCAAGATCGACGATTACCGCCCGTCGCCCTACTTCACCTGGTCGATTCACCTCGACGGCAACCGCGAGCGCCACGACGCCTCGGTCTGCCAGGAGGGGGTCTATGACCGTGCGGTAGCTGCCATCCGGCTCGCCCTCGACCGCGGCTTTCGCGTCACCATCAACTGCACCCTCTTCACCGGCGAGGACCCGGACGAGGTGGCAGCCTTCTTCGACAAGGTGATGGCGATGGGGGTCGAGGGAATCACGATCTCGCCCGGCTACAGCTACAGCCTCGCACCGCAGCAGGACGTCTTCATGGGCCGCCGCGAGTCCAAAGAGCTGTTCCGCGACATCTTCCGACGGGGCCGGGAGAACGGGCGCAGGTGGCGATTCAACCAGTCGAGCCTGTTCCTCGACTTCCTCGCAGGCAACCGGGATTATCGGTGCACGCCGTGGTCGAACCCGACCTATAACGTCTTCGGCTGGCAGCGGCCGTGCTACCTGCTGGTCGAGGAGGGCTACGCCTCGAGCTTCGCCGAGCTGATGGAAGGAACCGAATGGGAACGCTACGGCACCGGCCGCAACCCCAAGTGCGACAATTGCATGGCCCACTGCGGCTACGAGGGAACGGCGGTCGACGACACTCTCCGTCATCCGTTCGCGGCATTGCGTGTTGCCCGTCGCGGCCCTGCAACCGAGGCACCGATGGTGCCCGACCCACCGATCGAGTATCTGGATCGCGGCGACCGTGAGCTGCCGGTAAAGCAGGCCGGTTGAATATCTGGCTCCTGGCCACGGTCCCCGGCGCGGTGCTGTGGTTGATTATTCTGTTGTTGCCGTGGCGGCCGTGGAGCGCCCGTGAGCGGCTGGAATCGGGAGCCTCTTCCCAACCCACTGATCTGAGCGGGATCACGGTTCTGATCCCCGCCCGCAACGAGGCCAGAGGAATCGGCAGGACCCTCGCCGCGCTCGAAGGCCAGGGTTCCGGCCTCGAAATCGTGGTCATCGACGACCAGTCAGAGGACGACACCGCCGGTGCGGCCCGCGCCGCCGGACCCGCCGGGATGCGGGTGATCGAAGGGAAGGCGCTGCCCGACGGCTGGACCGGCAAGCTGTGGGCGCTCGAGCAGGGCCTCACCGGGGTCAACACCAAGTACACGTTGCTGCTCGACGCCGACATCGAGGTCCTTGACGGCATCGTCGACCGGATGTTCGAGCTCCTTCGGGCGCGGGATGTGAAGATGGTCTCGTTGATGGCGACCCTGAGCATGGTCGGCCTGTGGGAAAAACTGCTGATGCCGTCTTTCATCTACTTTTTCAAGCTCCTCTATCCATTCCACCTGGCCAACTCACCGTCGAGTCGGGTGGCTGCCGCCGCCGGTGGTACAGTCCTGATCGAAACCGGCATCTTGCGCGAGATCGGGGGTTTCGCCACCCTCAAGGACGAACTGATCGACGACTGCGCGCTCGCAGCAAAGGTCAAAGCGGCGGGACACGGCACCTGGGTCGGTCTCAGCCATTCCGTCGTGAGTCACCGCAGGTACCCCACGCTGAGATCCATCTGGAACATGGTGGCCCGCACCGCCTACACCCAGCTGCAGTACTCGCCAGTCATTCTTGTGGGCTGCGTGCTCGCGCTGCTGTGGACCTTCGTGCTGCCGCTGGCGGGGTTGTTCGCACCCGACCCGACGGCGCGTACGGCCGCGATCATCGCCGGGGTCACCGCCGCGGTGACCTACCTGCCGACCCTCATCTACTATCGCCGGTCACCGGCGTGGGCCCTGATGCTGCCCATCATCGGCGCCCTCTATCTCGCGATGACCGTCGACTCGGCGCGCCGCTACTCGAAGGGCATCCGCTCCGAGTGGCGCGGACGGGTCTACGCGACCGACGACGGCCCTTGAGGGCCACTAGCCCGCATATCTCACCAGCTTCCTGCTGCGGCGTGAGCCGCAGCCATCATCCCCTGATTGTCTGTCGCCGCTCCGCGGCTGGCTGGTTTTTCCGGCACCGTGTTCCTGGGGTTACTGACGGCCTTTGGCCGTCATGACGCACCGTCGCCAGCGCGTGGCTCATGGCCTCCTCCTTCGGATGAGGCCTGAGCTCACTCCGCTGCCGTCGGCGGGTTGACGCCCCAGGCTATGAATCTATCGCACCTTCGGCGCTCCATCTCATGGCGAATCCTCCTGACCCATACATTGCACGACATCTCAACACCTCGCTTTGCGACATGGTGAGAATTTCCGGTCGGCGGTATCCTTCCAGAGAACCGTGACCGTGTCGGAGGGTTCCATGTCTCGCCTGAACTCGTATCGAGGACTCAACGCTTTGGTGACCGGCGCCTCGAGCGGCATCGGGCGTTTGCTCGCGCTGCGGTTGGCCGGCGGCGGCGCGCGGGTCGCGCTGGTGGCGCGCCGCGACGAGGAGTTACGATCGCTGGCCGCGGAGATCGAGGCCGACGGTGGCGAGGCATTCGTGCTGCCGTGCGACGTGGGCAACCGGGAGCAGGCGCTGGCTGCTGCCGCGGCAGCGGCGGATGAGCTGGGCTCAGTGGATCTGCTCATCAACAACGCGGGTTATGGCCACCACCGCAGCTTTCTCGAGTGGGACCTCGAGGACATGGAGAATATGATGCGGGTGAACTACCTCGGTTCCCTGTACTTCACCAAAGCGCTGCTGCCGCAGATGGTCGAACGTGGGAGCGGATGGCTGGTCTTTATCGCCTCGGTTGCCGGCAAGATCGCACCGCCCGATGAGTCGGCCTACGCGGCCTCCAAGTTCGCCATGGTGGGGCTCGCGGGGTCGATCGGATTAGAAGTCGAGGACGCCGGCGTCCATGTGCTCACGGTGTGTCCTGGGGCGATCCGGACGCCTTTCTTCGACGAAGATGATTTGTCGCGGCTGCCGCCGGTCGCAATAAGACAGATGGTCGAGCCCGAAGGGTTGGCCGACGCCATCCTCGAGGCGCTGGCCAAGGGAAAGTGGGAGCTCACCTATCCGAGGTGGATCGCCTCCGCCTATCCGGTGCAGGCGCTGCTGCCGGGGGTCATGCGGCGAGGGTTGAAGCGGGCGACGATCCGAAGCGGCGAAGATGACGGCTAGTCGACCGCGACCGGTATGAGCTCGAAACGCTCCACGTCGACCAATCCTCGATCTGTCAGCTTGAGGGCCGGGATCACCTCGAGGGCCAAAAAACTGAGGATCATGAACGGGTCGGGGTGCGTGCACCCGAGCTTCCGGGCCGCGGTCACCAGATCGTCGAGACCGGCGCGGACCTCGGCCAGCGACCGATCCGACATCAGACCCGCCACCGGTAGTGGCAACTGTGCAAGCACCCGCTCACCATCTACGGCCACCAGACCGCCACCCATTGCCACAGCCGCGGCGGCCGCGGAGCGCATGCTCGTCTCGTCACAACCTGCGATGACCAGGTTGTGGTGGTCATGAGCGACGGTTCCTGCGATGGCCCCCTGTCTGAGACCGAGGCCGCGGACAAAACCGACGCCCACGTTGCCGCTGCCGTGGTGACGCTCGACCACAGCAAAACTGACGATGTCGCGGTCCAGATCCGGCAGCGCTGAACCGTCCTCCACAGGTAGCTCCTCGACCAGGTGCTCGGTGATGATCTGCCCGGGGACGATGCCGATGACCCGGTAGGACGACCCCATGGCCGGAACCCGAAAGTCGAGGGCATCGACATCGACGGCCATGGCCGCCGGCAACGAGAGAACGCCGGAGTCGACAGGCGGCCAATCGCCGACCGGCCGTCCGTCGCGGGCCACCATCCGGCCGCCGGCAAAGACCATTTCGGCGCTGAAACTCCCCAGATCCGAACACACCACCAGATCCGCGCGGCGACCCGGCGCCACCGCGCCGCGGTTGTCGAGGCCAAATGCATCGGCCGCGCTCAGGGTGGCCATGCACACGGCCTCCACGGGGTCGAGCCCGTGCTCGATCGTCAGTCTGAGGAGGTGGTCGATGTGACCGTCGTCGAGGAGGTCGTGGGGATGGCGGTCGTCGGTGCACAGGGCGCACCGCGGCAGAGTGGCCGCGGTGACTGCGGGCAGCAGGTCGATGAGGTTCTTTGCCCCAGTACTCTCGCGGAGAAAGATCCGCATCCCGCGGCGTAACTTTTCCATAGCCTCGTCCGCTCTCAGGCACTCGTGGTCCGAGCCGACCCCACAGGCGATGTAGGCGTCAAGCCATCGGCCACCGAGCCCCGGTCCGTGGCCGTCCACCGGCCGCCCGGCGAATGTGTCGAGCTTGGCGTGGACGTCAGGATCACCGAGCACCGCCCCAGGAACGTTCATCACCTCGGCCAACCCCAGCACCCGCGGCAGGCCTGCCAGGGTCGCGAGATCCGCCGCCGTCAGACGAGCGCCGGAGGTCGCGAGATCGGTAGCCGGCACACACGACGGCGCCATGACGAGCACGTCGAGCGGGAGGTCGGCGGAGGCCGCAAGCATCCAGCGCACCCCGTCGAGTCCCGCGACGTTGGCAACCTCGTGCGGGTCACACACCACCGTCGTGGTCCCGCGGGGGACGACAGCGTGCGCAAACTCGAACGGGACCACCATGCTGCTCTCGAGGTGAACGTGGGCGTCAATCAAACCCGGCAGCAACAGTCGACCGCCAAGATCGATCCGCCCACGAGCGTCGCGGGGCTCACCCACCGCGGCAATGATGCCATCCACAACCGCCACCGACTGCTCCAGGATCTCATGGGTGAAGACGTTGACCACCCGGCCGCCATCCAGGGCCAGATCCGCCGGTGCATCGCCCCGCGCCACAGCCAGAACTCGCGATCGATCCATGGCCCACAGCCTACACCGTCCGGTCGGCGAGGAGATGTTCTCCACGACAACACAACAGCTGAAGCTGGCACGCCATCAAGCGCAAAAGGCGCGATGGATTCGTAGCCTGGGGCGTCAACCCGCCGACGGCAGCGGAGTGAGCTCAGGCCTCATCCGAAGGAGGAGGCCATGAGCCACGCGCTGGCGACGGTGCGTCACGACGGTCAAAGGCCGCCAGTAACCCCAGGAACACGGTACGGGAAAAACAAAAAGCCGCGAAGCGGCGACAGACAACCAAAAGGTGATGGCTGCGACTCGCGCCGCAGCGGCGATCTGTCGCCCTTTCAGGGCTCCGGGTTTTTTTGACGCCAGCCACCTGGGGCTGACGCCCCAGGCTATGTATATACCGCCGCTTCGCGGCTGGCAATTCCCGACCCTGGTCTCCCAAGTAACCCTCAGAACGCGAAGCTCCTGCGGCTCGCATAACTTGTACGAGTGACGGCAACACCAAAAAACCCCCGGCGTCGGCCGGGGGTTTGAACAGTCGATTGTTGCTACTAGTCGTTGAGCTTCTTGTTCTTCCAGTACTTGGTACCGGCGATGTCGGCGTTGGCCATCAGGCCCTTCTCGGTGAGCTGGTACACGGCGAGACCGTTGACGAAGTCGGTCATCACCTCGACCCCGGCCTTGCCGGCAACCGCGCCGGCACCGGCATCGGCCTGCCAACCCTTGTCGACGAACTGGTCGAAGGTCTGCGAATCCTGCATGAAGAAGACCACCTGGTACTTCTTGATGCCGATACCGATGCCGACCCCGACTGTCCCCATCTTCATATAGGTTTTCTCTCCCGTCGCCCGGACCACCGCGACCCCGTTGCCACCGCCACCCGAGACACCAAAGGCGAGCTTCATATTGTCAAAGGCCGCCCAGCCGTACGACCGCAGGTAGAGCTCCCTGGTCTTTGGGTTCTCGGCGAAGAGGGTCAGCAGCGCCTCCTCGGCGGTCTCGTCGATCTTGGCCGCCTTTGAATCCTGCTTCATCGACTTCCAATCGGCGTCCTCTACTTTTTTCACCTCGGCTTCAGGTTCCTCGGTCACCACCTCGACAGCGTCTCCGGCGTCGTCGGCAACCACATCCGTCTCCACGACCTCCTGCTGTCCGCAGCCGAGGCCCGGCATCACCAGCAACCCGATGACGCCCACAATCGCAATACTCATCACGGTCTTTCGCATGCTCTTCCTCCTTCTTTCGTTTCTGTAAATTTCCGCCAATCCGCGCTCAGGCAACACGAAAGGACCCCTATCTACAAGGGGCAAGGCATTGTCCCACAAATACGGCGTGAATCCAATATCAGCTTGCGGTGTCGCCGGTCGTCGCCAGCGCCACCTGGCGGTTTTCCTCTGTCTGCGCGTCGGGTTCCGCGGCATTCGGGTCCCAGCCACCGCCTAAAGCGCGGTAGAGGCGGACCAGGTTGCCGATGACCAGCCCCTCGGCCACGGCGAGATCGTCCTCTCGAAGTAGAAGCGTCCTCTGCGTATCGAGGACATTCTGAAAGTCGGTGAGCCCGGCGGTGTACTGGGTGAGGACGAGATTCAGCGATCTCTGGGTCGCGTCGACCGACTGGGTCAACCTCTCCCGCCGCTCGACCTCCTTGGTATAGGCCACCATCGCGTTTTCAGCCTCTTCGAGAGCCACGAGAACCGTCTGCTCGTAGCTCGCGAGGAGCTGGTTGGTTCGTGATTCTTCGACCCGAATCTGCGACCGGATGCTGCCGCCTGCAAAGATGTTCCACCGGATCGGCAGACCGAGGCTCCAGGTCAGGCTGTCACCGTCGGGCAGATCACCTGCGGAGATCGCCTCGACACCAAAGAAGCCCGACAGACCAAAGGTCGGGTAGAGATCGGCCGTGGCGACTCCGATCCGCGCTGTCTGCGCGGCGAGCAGGCGTTCGGCCTGACGAACATCGGGACGCTGTCGCAGCAGCTCGACCGGCAGACCGGTGGTCACCTCATCCGGCTCGTGAGGGATCGAAGCATTGGCAGAGAGCTCCTGATGCAGGGCCCCGGGCGGTTCTCCGAGCAGCACTGCCAGGCGGTTGAGCGCCTGATTGAGATCGCGCTCGATGACCGGAATCAGCGAGTAGGTGTTGGCGAGGTTGGACTCGGCCTGGGCCACGTCGAGGGCCGACACCAACCCGGCCGCAAATCGGTCCTTGGTGAGCTGGAGGGTGTTCTCCTGCGCCTCGACGTTTTCATGTGAGATCCGCAGCCGCTCCTGCGCGGTTCGCACGTTGACGTAGGCGAGGGCGGTCTCGGCGTAGAGAGACACCAGGACATCGCGGTAGGCCTCGATCGATGCATCTTCCGTGGCGTCAGCTGCCTCGACCTGACGCCGGATACGACCGAAGACGTCGATCTCCCAGACCGCGCCGAGCCCGACAGTGAAGAGGTTGCCTGCGCCAAGGCTCCCGGGGGGTACGAGGTCGCCGATGACTCCATTCTCGCTCGGCTTTACGCGCGACGCATCACCGGCAAGATTGACCTGCGGCACCTTGGCGCCGGCAACCACGCCCCGCAAGGCACGCGCCTCCTCCACCCGCCACATCGCCTCGCGCAGAGGAAGGTTGCCGCCGGCCGAACGCATGACAAGACTGTCGAGCAGCTCATCGTCAAAGACCCGCCACCAGGTTTGGAGAGTTGCCTCACCTTCCTGGAGACCCTCGGTCGCCGCCGTGTGCCAGGTGTCGGGCATCTGGGTTTCAGGCTGCTCGTAGTCGGGTCCGACGGTGGTGCATGCTACCAACAGCGCCACGCCGACAACCGATACCAACTTCAAGAACATGGTGCGATCCATATCTTTCTCCCTCGTCGACCCGGTGAGTTTTCTCGACGAGGCATTGTAGCCCAACGTGACCCACATGCCCGCAACACACTCACCTACGATGCCGATTCCTGTTACCGTGGCGGCTAACGAGCACGGGGGGGGTTCTCATGAGAAAAGTTCTGTTGATGTTGGTGGTGTTCGCCTTGGCGCTGCCGATAGTGGCCGCCGATGAAGAAGACACCGACACGGAAAAGACTGCAAATCCGTTCGCAGGACTGACGTTCCGCAGAATCGGACCGGCCCTGATGTCGGGCCGGATCGCCGACATCGCGATCCACCCCTCCGACGCCAGCACCTGGTATGTGGCGGTGGGCTCGGGCGGGGTGTGGAAGACCACCAACTCCGGCACCACCTGGAAACCGATCTTCGACGAGCAGAGCTCGTACTCGATCGGCTGCGTCGTCCTCGATCCGTCGAACCCGGAGATCGTCTGGGTCGGCACCGGTGAGAACGTCGGCGGCCGCCACGTGGGCTTTGGCGATGGTGTTTACAAGAGCTCCGACGGCGGCTCGAGCTGGAAGAACATGGGCCTCGTGGACTCACAGCACATCTCCGAGATCATCGTCGATCCATCCGACTCGAATACCGTGTACGCGGCGGCGCAGGGCCCGCTCTGGTCGCCGGGCGGAGAGCGCGGGCTCTTCAAGACCACCGACGGCGGCCGGACCTGGGACAACATCCTCTCCGACGGTGAGTGGACCGGGGTCACCGATGTGGTGATGGATCCGCGCGCCCCCGAGATTCTGTACGCCGCCACCTGGCAGCATCACCGAACGGTGGCGGCTGTGATCGACGGCGGACCCGAGTCCGGGATCCACAAAACCACCGACGGCGGCGCCGGCTGGACGAAGCTCTCGAAGGGCCTGCCCAAGGGCAACATGGGCAAGATCGGCCTCGCCGTCTCACCTCAGAAACCCGACGTGATCTACGCCGTGATCGAGCTCGACAACCGCGAGGGCGGAGTCTGGCGCAGCACCAACCGCGGTGCGAGCTGGGAGAAGCGATCCGAAGCCGTTTCGGGCGCCACCGGGCCCCACTACTATCAGGAGCTGGTGGCGAGCCCGCACGCCTTCGACCGCATCTACATGATGGATTTCCGCATCCAGGTCTCCGACGACGGCGGCCGGACCTTCCGCCGGATCAAGGAAACGGCCAAGCACCCGGACAACCATGCCCTGGTATTCCGGCAGGATGATCCCGACTGGCTGCTCGCCGGCACCGACGGCGGGCTCTATGAGAGCTTCGACCTGGCCGCGAACTGGCGCTTCGTCGCCAATTTGCCGGTGACCCAGTTTTACAAGCTGGCGGTCGATGACTCTGAGCCCTTCTACAACGTCTATGGCGGCACCCAGGACAACAACACCCAGGGCGGACCGACCCGGACCGACAACGTCAACGGAATTTCGAACGCCGACTGGTTCATCACCCTCTTCGCCGATGGCCACCAACCGGCGGTCGAGCCGGGCAACCCCGACATTGTTTACTCGGAGTGGCAGAAGGGCAATCTGGTGCGCACCGACCGCAGAACCGGCGGCATCGTCTACATCCAGCCCCAACCGGAGCCCGGCGACCCGCCCGAGCGCTTCAACTGGGATGCGCCGATCCTGATCAGTCCGCACTCGCCGACCCGGCTTTACTTCGCGAGCCAGCGGGTGTGGCGTTCGGATGACCGCGGCGACAGCTGGACCCCGATCAGCCCCGATCTGACCAAGAATCAGGATCGCATCCTGCTACCGGTGATGGGCCGGCAGTGGAGCTCGACCGCGCCCTGGGATCTCTTCGCGATGTCGAACTACAACACCATCACCTCGTTGGCCGAGTCACCCATCCAGGCGGGTCTGCTGTGGGCAGGCACCGATGACGGCCTCCTGCAATTCAGCGCCGACGGCGGCGCGAGCTGGACCGCTACTCCGGTGGGTGATCTGCCCGGGGTGCCCGCAACCGCCTTCGTCAACAACATCAAGGCCGACCTCTACGATGTCGACACCGCCTACGTCTGTCTCGACAACCACAAGTTCGGCGACTTCAAGCCGTATCTCATGAAGACCACCGACCGCGGCCGTAGCTGGCGTTCGATCGCCGGCGATCTTCCGGACAGGCACCTGGTGTGGCGGCTGGTTCAGGACCATGTCAAGCCCGAGCTCCTCTTCGCGGCCACCGAGTTCGGGATCTTCTTCACCGCTGACGGCGGCGCGAAGTGGGTCGAGCTCTCGGGCGGCGTGCCCACCATCTCCTTCCGCGACCTTGTGATCCAACGGCGTGAGAATGACCTGGTCGGCGCCTCCTTCGGCCGCGGTTTCTTCGTCCTCGATGACTACACGCCGCTCAGGGAGATCGACGAAGAGGCCCTGGTGGAGGAGGCTATCCTCTTCCCGGTACGCACCGCGCCGTGGTATATCCAGCGCCGTCCACTCGGCCAGAGCGGCCAGGCTTCACTGGGAGGCGCCTACTACATCGCCGACAACCCGCCCTTCGGCGCGGTCTTCACCTACCACCTAGCACACGATCACCAGTCGCTCGAGGATCAGCGCCGCGAGGCCGAGAAGAAGCTCGAAAAGGAGTGGAAGGACACGGCGTACGAAGGCTACGACGCCCTCGAGCGCGAGCGGCGGCAACCTGAGCCAGTCGTTTTGCTGACGGTGCGCGACGGCGACGGAAACCCGGTACGGATCGTGACCGGCCCCGCCAAGAAGGGCTTTCACCGGGTCGCCTGGGATCTCACCTACCCGACAACCAACGCCATCGAGAGGGTGGTGAGCGCCGGCTGGGGCGATGACCCCGACCGCGGAGATAGCGGATTTATGGCCCCTCCCGGGACCTACTCGGTCTCGCTGTCGAAGAGGGTCGATGGACAGGTCACGGATTTGGCCGGTCCTGTGAACTTCGAGGTGAAACGAGTTTTCGAGGGGGTTCTCGAAGGGTCATCTCCGGATGACGCCGCAGTTTTCATGGGTGACGTCGCCGAGCTGCAGCGCGCGGTCACCGCCGCCGCCGAGGTCATCAAGCTCACGTTTGAGAATATCGAGAATCTCGAGAAGGCTCTGGCGCGATCGAAGACCAACCCGGGTGGGCTCGACAGTGAGCTCGAGGCGCTCAAGCAGCGGCTCTATGAACTCGACCAGGCGCTGTCGGGGAACCGTTCCCGCAGCTCGATGGGAGAACCACGCGTGCCGACCGTGGCGGGGCGATTGCGGGTGGCCTCGATGACCGACGGCCGGTCGGACTACGGCCCGACCGCGACCCACCGTCGCGCCCTCGAAATCGCCACCGCGGAGTTCGGAGACATCGATGCCGGGCTACGGCAGCTCCTTGACGTCGATCTGCCCGCACTGGAGACAAGGATGGAGGCCGCCGGAGTGCCGTGGACACCGGGGAGACCGCTGCCGGAGGTGCGGTAAGCGCCGAAGGCGCGAAAGATTCATAGCCTGGGGCGTAAGCCCCAGGGTGATGGGGAGAACAAGAAGAACACGCCCTGGAGGGGCGACAGATTCCGCCCACGGCGTGAGCCGTGGGCATTTTTCATCTGATCATCTGTCGCCGCTTCGCGGCTTTGTTGTTTTTTGATCCCCTCGGTACCTGGGGCTGACGCCCCAGGCTAAATATCTATCGCCGCTTCGCGGCTTTTTTTCACTCCAACGTCTCGACCTGGGCCGTTATCTCGCCGACACGATCTGAGAGGCCTGCTAGAGCATCGCGTTCACCGGCGAGCCGCTCCGACTCCGACCGCACAAACCTCGTGTAGGGCGCGATGGTTTCTTCGAGGCGGCGGCGGCCGCGCTCCGACTCGGCCTCGAAGTGACCGCTGAGGGCGGTCATGAGATTCGAGCGAAGGGCGACAATCTTCTGTTTGAGCTCCGCCTTGGCGCGGCGCCGGCGGTGGGGCAGGACAAAGAGACCCAGGGCCGCCATCAGCCCGGCTGCGGTCAGCCCCGTGATGTCGACGGCAGTGGAGCTCGCCGCCAACGCCACCGCCGCACCGAGACCGACGGCGCCGACCTCGAGCACCGCGGTCGAGGTGACCGCCTTGTGCAGATCCTCGGCCATCCGATGGGCCTCAGCGGCGCGATCGTACGACGCCAGCCCGTCACGGGCCGCCCGGCCCACTGTCTCGAGCAGCCGCGTACGGTCGGTCTCGAAGCGGCCGCCCACCTCCCCCACCATGCGGTCGGCATGCTTGCCGACCCGGCGGTTGACGTGGTTGACCACGTTCTGCCAGTGACCGAGCTCTGAGTCCACGAGCCAGTCGATGAGGGAATCGACCTTGGTCTCCACGGCCTCCGGCGCGTCAGCCACGACCTCGGCCTCGAAGCGCTTCTTGAGATCGGACTTGTCGAAGAGCTTGGGCAGTTTCGCCAGACGCACGGTGTCATCGAAGAAATCGACCCCCCGCCGCTCCATTCCAAGGAGGATATTATCGATGTCGGACAGCCGAAGCTCGAATTCGCGGCGCACGTCATCGGCCCAGGTCTCGGTCTGATGTTCGATATCACCGATGGTGCGAAGATCGTCTCCCAGCAGCTCTAGCCGCCCCCCTACGGAATTGAGCGCGCTACTGAGCAGGTGCGCCGCGACGCCGAGCGGGTTGCCAAGCTTGAGCCGCAAGAGCTCGCCGCTGTCAAGGGTGTCGTGGAGAAACCTCTCCACCGCCGGCAGACCGCTGGCAGACAGCGCTTCGGCGTCCCCCGCCTCGGCTGCGCGCAGGGCCGATACCGGAAAGACTTCGGGGTCGGCGCCGAGCAGCCGGCTCGCGTTCGATGACACGTACTCGACCACCTCCGCCACCTCGTCTTCGCTGCGCAGGATATCGACCTTGTTGACGACGATGACCACCTTCTTACCCCATTGGCGGATGGTCTCGAGGAACACCCGCTCGCTCTCCGACAGCGGTCTGTCCGCCGACGTCACGAAGAGCACGAGATCGGCCCGCGGCACGTAGTCGGTGGTCAGGGCCTCGTGGGCGCGGTCGAGGGCGTTGGTGCCGGGAGTATCGACAATCGTCAGTTGGCGCAAGGTTTCGACCGGGGCGGTGATTCGCTCACCTACGGGCCCCATCGGCTCGCGTTCGAGCTCCTCGCCCCAGGCGATATGGTGGATCTTGGAGGTCGTCGGCGTCACGCCTTCGGCGAGCACCGCCTGGCCGAGGAGGGCGTTGATCAACGCACTCTTGCCGGCGTTGAACTCACCCACCACCACCAGCAGAAAGAGCTCGTCGAGCTGGTCCACCGAGTCGGCGAGGGTGCGGAGATCGTCGGGCAACGTCTCACTGCGCTCGAGCTCGGCCGTCACCTCGAACAGGAGCTCGCGCTCTGTCGTCAGCAGTTTGCGCTGTTGATCGGTCAGGATCGGTTCGAGCATGGGAGCATCTTACACGAGGGCTTGGGGCTTGGGGCTTGAACTATCTCCCCGGCAGCACGACCACCCACCCACCCGTCGAAATCGGGCTGGGATGGCGGAGAGAAATCCGAAATCCGAAATCCGAAATCCGAAATCCG